>Ga0157363_1006703_pt1 | contig 10867 bp, 8 predicted proteins | sample AttsexASBM1_FD_111477 | JGI IMG/M metagenome (GOLD analysis project Ga0157363, IMG submission 111477) | Fungus gardens microbial communities from leaf cutter ant in Ribeirão Preto, State of São Paulo, Brazil - Atta sexdens ASBM1 | ecosystem: Host-associated > Fungi > Mycelium > Unclassified ...
AAAATATAATTTATAAATGAAATTCAGTAATGCGTGATTAATAAATATATAGATAATAACAAATCGATGATTTAAGATATTATTTTTACCAATGATAATAAATTATAAAAAAATGCACGAAATTTAAATAGAAATTTAAATAATTTATAAATTATAGATAATTACTCATACAAATTTTATGTATAAGATTCTATTTAAAAATTTCCACGAGTGGAATGCAATTAGCATAATCAAGAAAAAAAACTCGTCGACAGATAAGAAATCTTAATACTAACATGTACATTAGCCAAGCCTACCTATAAGAAGATTTCAATTATTTCCGAAGATCGTTCACGACAGAAAAATAACCGAGTTGGCATATCGCTGGTATCACGCAATGAATTAACGGTAATATAGAGTTTCCGGCATTGGGGAACGAATCGTGGAAATAACCTGATTGTAGTCACGTGCGATCTGGTACTGTAAATTTCGATCATCTCAAAAGCAAACGGTGAGTATAGACAATTATTTCGTCGCAAGCAAAATACATGGATATATTTCCGTTTCATATTAAAGCGTGTGTATTATTTCGCTCTTTATTACCCGTGCAATTAATGGCGCTTTGACCGCAATAATCGGAACTTAATCTTTGCCTTCGCTCGTGAAAGGAAATGCATCTTTTTATTTGTATGCATAAATCAAGTCGAGTTGATTACTTGCATGAAAGGATACAGAGTTATATTACAGTCTGCATGATTGCAAATTTAACTGACTTATCTTGTTTTGCCAAACACGTTTCGCGCGTGCAGTACGTCTTATCAATTTTTCGTTAACTCGCAATTTCACCGGACCGTCTAATTTTTGATGCTTGAGTTCTACGCTCGAACGCTACTGATGCATCACAAACATGCACCATACATGCAATTATGTTCTTGTTCATCATAATAATTGATCAAAAAACGAACATGCGCGTGCACTTAGGTCATTGTCTTATCTTTCATAACATTAAAAATATTTATGTAAATATTGCGCGCAGCACTGTTTTTTGAGCCATAAGTTTTAAAACTTAACCGAAAATATTACGTTTGTTCCACTTTTTCTTATTCGGATAAGTTAAATTTAGAATTATTATCCATTATATTATTTATTATTTATATCCATTATGTTATTTATATATTATTTATATTGTATATTATTATAAATTACTTAAGTCGCGTTACGTTTTCATTGTAAAATAAAATTTAAAAAAAAATATCGGCTTCTCTGCTTCATACTTTGAAAGAAAACACACTTCGTGTATCGAAATTGAAGACCGGAAATATCTATACTATAGCATGAAATATGAACACTCTCGTCAAATGACCAAAATTGCTAAGCAGTTTTTCTGACCGAAGACTGGCGACCGCGACTTGAACAAGCAATTTAAATGAATGGTACTAACTGCAACGCAGTCTGATATTGCAAAAGGTTGCAAATATAACGTGGAAGACCTCGTATAATTTATCGTTGTTATTTTAACGTTACCGGTGGCCAGAAAATAAATCGCGATGCAATGTGACATTCTGAGAAAAATCATAGCGCACGCGAAACAGACATATATGCGCAGATTAGCAATTAACAATTTTAATCAAGAAGAAAGTATGACTGTAAGTCAGGGAAATCTCTTTCTTCTAGCTTTAATTGAAACGCGCGTTTGTTAACTTTCGCACATGATTAGCTTAATTCATCGCAGCATCAAGATCGGAGAAACAAATTTCATACAGCAGTAATGAATTTTAATTAAATACTTTCAAGCCGACGTGACTTAAAATAATGACGTATTATACAATGGCCTAAATTTACTTCAGATCATTTATGTTCCATCCTCATAAGAACATAAATAATTTGAAATATAGCTCTGTGTGAACCTAAATTAAAAAAAAAAGAACTTGTTCCTCTTTATATAGAAAACGTATTTTTATTAATATTATATAGCAGATGAAATAAAATTCGATGATTATTAGTCGCTGTTCGATTTTTTTTTCTACTTATTACATCAACTATACAAACGAATATAATCGATATGAAATTTTCATTTTTTCCCTCTTATGATAAATGGATAAAAAAATCGAAAATCAATCCTTGAATTTACTTGGAACGTGATGATCAGGTTGCCGAAACAGTTCAGATTGGAAACTTCGAGAATCGTTTAAATAAGCGTGAAAGTGAAATCGAGAGCCGTCGACAGACGGTACTCTCGGTACTCTCGCTTTCTCTCGTATGAGGTAGAATTTAACCCTTTGAGGCTCAATAATCGATGCTTACGCTTATCGCATGTATGCATCGCATCGATGTTTCATAAACCAAAAATATTGCAATTTTTACATAAACTGCTAGATAAAAAGATTATATAAATTCCTTATTTTCCTTATTTTAATTAAGGAAATTTATTATTATATAATGTTTATGACATTATTTTATTCAAAACGTTACTATTTGCGAATAGAAATCCTGAATTTTTTATGTCCTGCTAATAATAAAATGACTAATTACTCTTGATTTTATTCCGTTCCAAGTTATTTTTCAATTATATAATGTGTTATTGCACATGACGCAAAACTTCCATTAACGTTACGCAACAATGACAATATTGACGTAAATATAGAACGTTTAATATGATGTAATTTCTCCAAATTATCTCGGATCGCGAAAGGTTAAGTCGGCATTCGAGGAGCATCGACGAAGGCGAACCAATGTGGAAAGTGCAAGGTGCGCGGAAATGGCTCGTGTCCTTCCCTCTTTACGTCTTTTGTGTTCACCAGTCCCTTTTCATGAATACGGAAAAAGGGCCGGCTTTTATCGTGAAGAGAACCCGTTGCCGTTTGCGTAACTATTCACAAATTTACGATGAAAAATGATGAGAAATATAAATCGCTTTGTATATTGTTTCTTTCAAAAAATGCCATAACGAACGTCTTAACTACAAAGAGAAACATCTCTAATTTATAAATGTACTTATAATACACTAAAATAATCTGTAATGCATATACTCATCATTTTTACTTGAATTAATATATTGTAATTCAAATTAATTTTTAGATATTTTCCATAATACATATTTGATTAGAAAATTGAATATACATATAAACTTAAAATATATATATTACATATATTCACATTTCTAATCAAATATTTATTATCAAAAATTTCTTAAAATTAATGCGAATTATATTAATTCAAATAAATACTATTGGTTTATTATAGATAGATAACTTCGAATCTTCAAAAATAATTGGATTTGTACATTTATAAAAAACATATAATAAAGATTCGAGATTTTTAGATCAATGAATTGAAATATAAATAATTTCAGGGTGATGATATTTATAGATCATTGCTTAAATATCGTATTATAATTAGATTTTAAAACACTGCATTTAAAATATCATAAAATAGCAAAATTTCTTTATTCTAATTCCTTCCAAATATTAATTTTACCCAGTATCGTGTAGCAGCAATGGTTACAATAGTTTCATTATGATTATATAATAGTTTCATTATGAACTTCTTACATCGCGACTGGCATAATTTCTCGCTCATTTTTGCATCGTGAGAAGCGTTCGCGGCAGACGAAAACAGGCCATTTCAACCGTCTAAAAGATCAAGATCGCACAAAAATCCCTGTGTAAAAACCGGCCGAACCTGCCTCACAATACTTCGCGAAAAAGCAGTTTCAGAAACCGATGCAACGAGTTGCAGAAGAACGGTCGGGTCTTGGCGTTATCCTTTTGTGATGGCGTGCAGTGGATCTTTTCAAAAATATGGGAAAATTTGTCCTGCCGGATGGAAGCCCGGGGAATACAAAAGGGTGGGAGGAGGGGACTCCAAGATCATGCTACGCCAATGCTGGCCAAGAGTCGGGTACAGGAGAAGCAGGGGCAGATCGGTGCACAAAGAGGGGTCCCCCGAGTATCCCACCTTCCTTCTCTACTCCCTTTCATTCTCTCGATCACTCCTTCAGCACCGGCAGACCTGAAGCAACAGGTTCCTACGCCCCTTCTTCATGGCTCGCGTTCACCGAGCGGCTTTTTGTTGCCGCTACCAATGTACGGGCACGCTACACGCTCGGGGCGAGGTTTTCGCTTTTAGAAAAATCCAAAGGATTCTGTTGCCGCGGCCGTGCACACGTATCTCTGCTCCGAAGAGCCAGTTTCGCGAGAGGGTGTTGAAAGCGATGGGATATATATAGATTTCACACATTGTAAAAATCGAATTCCCCTGTTAGACACAGAAACGAGTTTTGATAATCTCAGATTTGTTTTCATGCTTCGGACACTGAGGCTGATATTCATAGTCAGATCTTATATTAAGACCGTCTTAAGTACACTCTTAAAATATCATGAACCAATCAGAGAGCCATATTAAACATTATTTAAGACATTACTTAAGACGGTCTAAAAACGGAATATCATTCTAAAAGAACTGAAAATGTATGGTGATCATAATTTTATATAAATTATCTTATTTACAAATAGTCTTTAGCTTGCATTTAAATTAAAAATTCGATTGGTTTCATATATATTATCAGAAAACGCTTTTGACGTTTGTACAGCATTTGTATGACAATGAGGGAGCTTTACTTAAATTATATTCATTATTTCATTTTATTTTTTACTTCTGACTCAGCTCCACGGCAGACTGTTGTATGTATGTAGATATAATAATCTATTCAATGATTCATCATGTTCGATGAATTTTAGTAAGGTCAAATTAACATCGGTATCAATGCAAATATGTGACATCTGAAATTTACAATAAAAATAAAATTTTCAGTAAAATTCATGATGTCTCATATCAAGCTCTTGCAACCAAAATTTTCGCATCTCGCAAGGATCAACAATGATTTTGACTGTGTTCGTCGAAATATCGAAAGTCGAAAGTCCACCCGATCGAACGAGTTTCGAAATCGAGCTGAGGAGAAATTGCCGAGGAAAGTTACACACGGTTACCGTGCAAAAGGGAGAAAAGGAAAGACTCTCGTTAGCAGTAAAATCCAAGATTGAAAGGCAAAAGGAAACATCCGAAAAATAATTACGGGAATTATTTTCTAAAAACATGCATGTTAATGATCGAATCTCGTGATTGAATTAAAAATCAGAGCTACACAAATGTCAAGCAAGCCTATCGTGACGACAATGTATCTGCAATTACGAAAGCATTAAGATATCCATGAAATAAATTCTCGATAGTGTTACATGTAAAAAAATATATCTTTGAATGATGTATTTTCGCTATCGCGAATAAACACAGATTATTTTCGCGTATTTGTAATATCGCGATTTGATTTCGCGCAGATTACAGGCTATCACCGTTGGCAAAGGTCGTCGGCGACGCGCAATAATAATTTCTGAGACAGTCCGTTTCCCCCCCCCCCTCGCTCCTCTCTCTCTCTTTCTCTCTTCCTTTTCAGAATTTGCGTATGCTTATAACCGCACATGATAATAAGACGGGAAATGACAAGTGAGCCAACAGTAGCTCACAGTAGCGGACTCACCGGAAATCGTATGATACCATGCGCGCTCGCGCGCCACGCATAATTATACGACGAAGAAACGTATAACGACATATGGGCATGCTTTCAGGAAATAATGCTCACGGTGACGCGTCGGCAGGATTGTCGCGAACCTGATGATCTTCCCGTTCTTTCTTTTACGCGCTCATTTGACGCAAGATGTCCAAGAATGGATCCTGGATGCCCTCCCGACCGCAAATAAAGCTAAGAGAAACAGTGGCTGCGATTCTTTATCGAGAGATTGAGAGTTTCGTGCCAAATACGTGCGCGAACAATCAATTTCTTGTACGCATGTTACATTGCACGTATCAGAATATAGTAGTTGAATAAGACAAGAGTCAACAAAGCGACTGTCGTCGTGTTTCGTTCGCTTAGCCTCTCGATTAGTATCAGTTTCAATGACAATAACGCAAAGGCGATATCGCGTCGCAGACATGCCGGGAAAATGGCGGTTTCGCAATATTTCTGCATGAAGCAATCGCGTATCCTTGTATTATTCTCTATAATGGACGAGCGAAGGATAAACAACAGATGAAAATGATGTTTACAGAGAGATTGTAATCATTCTTTTTTCGCAATATACGTCATATTGTCTAATAATCGAATATTAATTAAATAATATATGCAGTAACATTTTTAAATTCCTTTTACTCATTCCATTTATCTCATGTGCTTGTCTATTCGATCTTACGTATCATATTTAAGTTACATCATTTTAATTACAAAGAAATAAATCAATATATTCTGTATGTATAAATCGAAACCACATTTGGCAATATCATGATACAAAAACTATTTCATATCTTTCCAATCAATAAAAATTTCTTTGAACATATCGAAAAAAATCTTGATGTTAATCGTAATCATTTCATTACTACATATCTTAATAATTATCAGAATCACATTCGATATCGACGAAATCGATGTATTGTACGAATTTCATACAATAGCTTGTGACGAACGAGATAGCGAACAATCCTATCAAGGTCACATCGAGAAATCCGCGTAAATACGCAAAACCACACAAAAACATATGAAAACAAATCGCGTCATTCGTTTAACACGTGAAACTCGGAAATAAATAAAAGAGCAGAATACGATTTCGATAGGCTATTTTTGACGTAGATACAAAAGTCATTTGCAATATAAAAAGCAACAATCTCATACTTGCCACAAACAATATTACATTTTCCCTTTAATAAATCTTATAACTTCATAAACTTAAATGACATTTATTTAAAGCCTATCTGTACATGGAATGAGAAAGTACATGGAATGAGGAAGAGTATTTAAAAAGTCTTATAGGTTCGCGAAAAAAATTCCGGTATACCGTTTGTGTCGAGAAAGAATAGCAATATTGATCGTAAGAAGCGCCGAATATTGTCATACGTCACTTCTTTCCTTTTCATTAGTAAAATTATGCTTAATAAATACGGCTCGCATACTGTTCATGACGACATATATGCTTTGTCTCGTCAGAGTCCAAGTCTCGTTTAATGTCTCTGTTAATGTCGCTGTTAATGTGCACGCGAGTTTTTCCGAGTAAATATTCACATGTATTTGTCAGAGCGCTCGAACACTGCGTCGTGCAGGATGCATAATAAATAACGCCTTTCTGTCTCTGTCATGTTGTACGACGATGCAATCGAGAGTGTGAAGTAAGAACGGAACCGCGAGAGCGAGAGAGAGAGAGAGAAAGAGAGAGAGAGAGAGAGGGGGGGGAGGGAGGAGAGAGAATGCATTTGTTAATTCAACATGCACCAATACACTCACGCGTATAAGCTGTACCATCGAGTACCAGCGCGATTCCGCGCGCGAATTCTCGCTGCGACACGTGCGATGTCGATCGCATCTCTTCGCGAGAGAAGAATCGAGACGCAATCAGAAAGAAAAATAACACGTCTCTAATGGAGAACGATTGTTATGAATTGTTCTCCACGAAGCGGTAGAAAAAAAGATTATCAAGTAATGAAATATTGCTTCTCCTGTCTGCGATAATCGCGTTTCTACGTGCCGCGCGCACGTTTGTCATATTTATATCTTATTATCTTCATATCATCTTGTTTTTTATACTTTGTTTCTCTTTTATGTTCTAGCATTCAGAGAGTTCCTCTCTTAGGTAAGCGAAATTAATAATTAATACTTTAGAAATCGAATTGAAAAACGTAGAACTTTATATAAACAAATCACGTACTAAATAAATTAACTGAGAGATGCAATGAGTTACAATATATAATCTTAACTTGAATGAACACGACGGAATCATGAAACACGTGTCAAAGAGTCTATAACTTTATACCCATTTCTAATTAGAGGACAGAAACCCGACACAATCACTTAAGCGGAACTTCCTACCAAAAGGAATTCATTACAGAAGAAACAGAAGCTCTTCAGATGCTGATTCAATGCTTCTTTTATGCTGAATTTTAAAACACATTTTACACAAATGTGCTTAGCGAAGGAGCTTAGTTTAAGGAATTAGTTTAAGCTTAGTTTAAAGGAATCCGAAGATAATTTATTGTTAATCATAGATATTAACAATCTTTTGGCATATAGATAAACAAGATAAAAATGTTTAAAACAACAATACTTCGATCGTCATTAAATCGTCTTGCTATTCAGAATTTTCGTGAAGACAAGTCATCCGCATTCAGAAAAAACATAATGAGAGTAACTATAAAGGTGACAGTTATACAGTTTTATGTGTAAAATTAATGTGTAAAACATAACTAAATGCAAAAACTGTAAAATAGTTTATTTAACTATTATACATTAATTCTATTCTCCAAAATCTTTGGAGTAGGATCTAACTCTAAAAAGTGAAATCTCACTCTTAAAAATTGACAATTGAGCTACTCTTTTTTAATACTGGCTCAATAGTCACTCTTTGTCATTCTTTAGCATTAGATTCCAAAGATTTTAGAGAGTATACATAAAACTTGTATAGTTGTCCTTATAATTGCTACTGTTATGTCTTTTTCTCTGAGTATTGTATCTCTCTAACATCGGTAATATCATGTCGACATATCAGAGCAATTAAAAATTGAAAATGAGCTCCTTACAATTCTTCTTCGAAGAGAAGCTCGACTCGCGTCACACAGAGAAACTCACTCATCGGAGGAGAAACCAAAGAGAGTGTTGTGCCTAAGTTCTCTCTAAGGTGAGAGTCTCTCCAACTCGACTCGCGATGGGTCTTTTATTTACATCATGCGAAAATGAGCGACCGCCCGTTCAAATGATAAAGGCCTTTCGACGAAATAAAGAATAAGCCGCGTGACTGGCAGCGATTATTATTAATATATATTCGATTACCGATTTAGTTTCGATCTCGCCGGGCTACAATTACTAACGTAAATCAATTTTTGTGAATTTCCAATTAAACGATGCATGCTACATTCAAAATAGAAATTTAAAAGTCAAACGTAAGTTTATGTTAAAAAAATTAAAATTTTGTAATTAAGAATAATATATTTGATTTAATCATCCACGATGGAAAAAATTTTAACTAACAAAGAAAACGCTCGAAAATATCCTTGTATCGTATCGTATTATACATTAGATAAAGAAAACGGTCGATATGTATATCGGTTAAAAATATTGATATTTCTAGATTATGTATATATCTAGACAGAAGATAACGGCAATAAATTGATAAACGAAAATTTTCAAATAGATTTTACAGAAATATACTGTAATTGAAATATGTCGTCTATTTAATTTAAAAAAACAATTCCGATAATGACTTCAGTGTTGATAAGAAATGTACATATTTGTGATTAACCAACTCCGATTTAGAAATTTGTAAATTATCACCTACAAGGTTTTCGTTATCAAAGGTACTTTAATGTTTTCCTTCAACTGATAATGTTCTACAATTGTTGATCACATCGGTGATGCATCGCAAGATATCGGACGATACCACGAGAATAAATCGTTTTATATATATATATATATATGTGTGTATATTATATATATAATGTATGTATGAGAATATATTTATTTTATATATAACATAAACATCAAGAAACTTCTGCGATTGATGAATGTCGCGTTGAAATCTCGATACACCTGCCGATATCTCGGAGAAAATTTCTTTCGCTTTCTAAATGTCGTTATTTTCTTGCTGTTACAGACGTAGCGCCATTAGCCACATAAATGTAGACGCGTGTTGGTGCTCCTAGAGTTCTCTACTCTCAATCCATTCGCCCGTTGTCTGATATTTTTCCCGCTCGTATGCCCACGCTATGCTCTTGCGTTATACAGCGCGAGTTCCTGGGAGATCTTAGGTCTGTTTTTTTTTTTTTTAGGTAAATTAGTACACCTTTGGAACTTAAATAGACAGTTTACATGTGGGTAGTTTGATGAATCAGTGACTTTTAAACAGATAACTATATTGAAAAATAAATCTAGTTAAAAAAAAAAGTAAAAAGAAGTAATTGACTTAACTGTTTACGTATATTTGATATTTGACTAAAGTGAGAAAAAAGTTGTAGGACATTTTAGTGTAAGAATAAAAAAACAGACCCTTTGAATCACGCGTGTCGCGATCATGTTCGTGCTCGATCGCCTTCTTGGAAGGATCGGCAAACGCGAATGATGATGATGCAACGTGGAAACGAGATTCGATCGCGGAAGATCGACCCCGAAACGATACGATCGAGGATTTTAATATCCACCCAGCGGCAACGTTATCTTCGACCCTTATCGCGTAAAATAACTTCTAGCAAAAATAAAACGCTAAAAGAACGAGTTCGTAATTATACGGACAGAATGGATTGATCGGCCCTTTGATCTCATATACAAAGAGAAGGATGGAGAACTTGCGAGAACTCACGATCTGTATATAATGTATACGTATGTAGTATTTGATAAATTCGAAGATCTTCAAGTTTTCGGAAACAAATGAATTAATTCTCAAACATTGTTGGCATGTTGGAATCGAAAGTACTACTTTAAGAACCTATTTTGAAAATTCTACTTTATGATTTCTAAAGAACAAGCTTGTGAATTTACAGAATAAAGCTAAGCCAATCGCTCCTCTTTTTCTTCCACTTTTTTTCTCTTCACAATGACTATAGACATCAATAAACGAACGCGAAATAAAGTTTATTCGAATAAATTCTATGTTTATAGAATTTAGACCCGGTTGTACCAATATTATTTTGACTTTAAGCAAGGCTTAAAACTCTGTCTCGTTTCAAAGCAAAAGAGAGACAGAGACAGAAAGAGATTTAAGTTTTGCTTAAAGTCAAAAGATTTGTTCTTTTTGGCTGAACTTTTGCACTAGTTCTTCTTCCTTTTCTCTCCAGCAGGAAAGAAGAAGAAAGATGAATTGAT
>Ga0157363_1006704_pt1 | contig 10866 bp, 7 predicted proteins | sample AttsexASBM1_FD_111477 | JGI IMG/M metagenome (GOLD analysis project Ga0157363, IMG submission 111477) | Fungus gardens microbial communities from leaf cutter ant in Ribeirão Preto, State of São Paulo, Brazil - Atta sexdens ASBM1 | ecosystem: Host-associated > Fungi > Mycelium > Unclassified ...
AAGAACATTGATATTGCAGTCGTGACTAGTGGGAAAAGTGCACGCAAAAAAAATTTGGAAGTATATTGTATTAAAAAGTATTTTGTATTTTAAATGAAAAATTTAAAAATATTTTGTATTTTGCATAAAAAAATATTTTATATTTACAAATTTTGGACGTATTTCGTATTTGAAATATTTAAAAAAAGTATTTTGTACTAAAAAAAAATTTTTGAAATATTTTGTACGTTTTATTAAAAAAAAAGTATTTTGTATTTAAAATACGAATTTTGAAAGTATTTTGAATTTTGTATTTCAAAATCAAAAGATTGAAAGTATTTCAAATATTTTGATTATGTATTTTGCTCAGTCTTGTGTGTTTCCAGCACCGATTTAGGACGCAGGTATGCCTTCATAATTCTTTTTATGATCGACTATACATATATGTTCTTTTAAATGCACACGCTATTTTCCGCTGTTGAGATTACAGCATAAGATTTTAAAGACGACGTTAAACGTGTTGTGCTTAATAAACGCATCAAACTGCCAGTAATATCGCCGGAATGCAATGTAAATGTAATGTAAATGCAATGTAAATAGATTAATTAATTTAATTAATAATTTATTAAATTAATTAATGAAATTATGAATCAGTCAAAACTGAATTTGTTGGAAAAATCCTTCAATAGAAAGTTAATGAAATATATTAGCAAAATTACGTAAAAGTAAGAAATATCGTTTGATTTTCCGCGTGACAAAAGCATGAGTAATCGGCTTGGGACTGCCTCGTATTATCGATGTGTCTGGCAAACTTTCTTTTTCATCGTCATTCACTCTCTCTTTCTCCGTTTCCTCATGCGACTACATCGAATATTGGAAATGTCACTTCTTTTGTTATGCCTGACGTACTTCATCTGCAAATTCATTAAAGCAAAATGATATCAAGCCGCTTTTATCGGCTTGATAAATGAAAGGACAGATTTTACATGTTAAATAGGAATTTTAAATGCTAATAGCAGTATTAAATTATTCTAATTAATCTAAATCAATTACAATTAATGATTACAATTAATAACAATATATAATTTGCAGAATACATTGTATTTCTCTTTCACGCTTTCGAGAAAATCGATGCCTTTTGCAAACAGCGATCACGATTTGAAAACATTCGCGTACAAAAATAACTTCTGTATGTTAAATATCAGTATGTAAATTCACGAGACTCCCGCCTATTCGATCATACGCGAATTCGACAGATACGTTTGCAAGCAATTATTCCGGTCAATATCCGGAATCTCCGCGTCCGCGGACACAAACGAAAATGGAAAACGAGCTGTTTTATTTCATATCGACCGGTCGTCGAATTAAGCGGATATCCTCGGGCTTACCTGCTTATTTTGATCTTCTGCAGTGCTCGTCCACGAGAGTTACCCGGTGAATGATCTCCCGGTTCAGTCCAATCCGGCCTGAAACGACCGTTATTATTGCAGTTAGGTGAGCGTGGAGCATTGTCGAATTCATTAACGTCCAGCTGCGTATGGGCTTCACGTTCCTCTGGCTTTATTTAGCAAACGATTAACGGCTCAAGAGCCGAAACACATAGCTGGGTGTGAACGTAAAATATTGCCACCACTATTAGTGTGATTAACGTTTTTCTAGTTATATCGTCGTAAATTCTTTTAAATTATAAAAAAGAATTAAATTTTTAATAGAATAAAAAATTTGTCTCTAAAAAATCATTTTAAGTTACTAATTTAAAAAGGATTATATATGAACATATTATATATACATGTTTTTAATAAAACATTACATTGTTTAAAAAATGTAAAAACTTGGATAGAGTTTATTTTCATCATTTATGTTTCACAAATTCACGCTCTTAGATTTGTTTTAGATGCAATTTAGATTCGTTAATTTTGTCACAGAAATACATGGAACTTAGATTAATTAATTACGAGTACCGAAATAGAAACTTATTTATCTATGAAGGGAGGAAAGTTATAAACTCGACTGCCAGTAGCGATATGTATTCGAAATAATAAGACCACTAATAAAAACATATCGGGAAAATAATTTCAAATATGAAATCAATTCCATTATTTTACTTGTATTAGTGAACTAATAATAAGCGTTGTTCGCTTAATTACACTAGTTTAATGATAAATGTACTTTATGTATAATTTGAAATTTTCAATTGAAATATTCGTTTGATCAGAATTGCGGCTCATTACGCAACAAAAATTATCTAGGAATTTACGCATTTTAGGAATTAGTTTCTAGCGACAACTATTTAATTCGATAATTATTTTTACCAATAATAATTTTAAGAAATATTAAATAAAAATTACATGGGAATATATACATGGATTGAATTACTCGTTTTTTTTAGATTTATTTTATTTTATTGTGTTTTATCGATGACTTTTGACGCATACATTTTTAGATATTTATTCGCGCAGTAATATCGGGAATATCACAGAGTTTTCGCTTACAACAAAAAACTACGCTAATTAAATATGAAATTTAATGGATTACGTTATACAATTTATACACAGTATTTTGTTATCAATTTGATAATTTTTTTAATTGGCTATCTTTCACGTTTCCCCTGTATATAAATTATATAACAATAATTTCAAGAGTGAAAATGGACAAGGATAAACAACCTCACAGTCACTTTTCATTCGATATGCAACATCGTAGCAATCGTAATTATCAGCATCTTCGAAATTTCTAAAACAAACAACATTTCTAATTTTCTAATTTTAAAAATTATCATTTTAACAATATGACATTATAATAAATTTTTTTGTTACAATGCATTGTAATTTATTTTAAAATTTAAAGATTTAAAAATTTAAAGATCATTTGTGATAGACTTTATAAAGTACTAATCTCAAATTCGTAAATATCGATTTACTTTAAGATATGCTGAGAATATAACTTACCTTAAAATAATTCGTATAGCATCTTCGATAATTGAAAATCCTGGGGGACTTAGTACCGTTTCCGCTTCGCAAATTGTGCGCAGAATACATAATCGTCCTGGTAAGTTTCGACTAAAATGGATAACAGTCAATGTTAATTGATTTAATCTTCAAAAACAAAAGTTAACATAAAATTTCTAGGATGCTTGGAGTATTATACATTTATAACATAAAAACATGTAATATTTAATGCATGTCCAATAAAATTTCATTATAAAATCAATATTATATATTTATCAAAAACTTGCAGTAAACATTTCTTTCTTCTTTTCTTTATCTTAAATATGTGTACATACGTGATATCTGTTTTAATTTTATACTTACAAAGTAATTTAACAAAAAAATATTATTCTTATAATTCATTAAATATTTAAAATTATATTTCAATTTTATGTTTGACCGTCTTCACAAATTTTTAAAAAATCTCAGTTTGATCGTGAAACATGATTTAAATAAAACAAAAATAATTTCCTCTTTACCTGTTCAATGCTAATTCCAAATTAGCATAAAGTTCGCGCCTATGTCGTCGTTTTAGTTTAGACGGTCTTTTGATAGAAGTAACCTTCTTTAAATCTTCCTGGCTAGGTATAGGCCATGTTGTATCGAATTCTAGGTCTAAATTCCAGTTTTTAGGCTCATTAAGTTGAATAGCCTTTAGCAAAATAAGAGTCATCTAAACAGACAATTCCATATGTATTAATATTTACAATTTAATATGAATAATAAAATCAAGATTTTTTTTTTCCTAAGGATGTTTTATACATATTTTCAAAATGATAATAAAATTATGAAAAAATTACAGATTATTCTAAATCACGTAAAAATAATATGACAAATTTGATGGTTTATCTGAATCAAGTTATTTTAATAAATAGTAATATTTTTTAAAATCTGCTCTAATAAAAATATATGGAAACGTATTTAAAAAAATTGTGTATTGAGAGAAGTTATTCGAGCCTAACAAAAAAGAAAACAACATTAGAAACAAGATTAAATGAACATATAAAAGATATAAATAAAAAAAGTATCTCTCTCTCAGTGGTATTAGAGTATAAGTTATATGAAAAACACGAATTTAATTGGGAAAATGTATATATTGTGAATAGTGAGCCTTCATATTTAAAAAGAACTGTATCAGAAATGATATACATAAAAAAGTAAGCATCAGATTTAAACAGACGAAGCGATATAGAACAATGATCGAATATAATTATCTCCCCATCTTAGATCTATTATTCCTCACCTAATGACATCACAAAACATTAGTTAATAAGCAAAAGATTACAAAAATATTAGTCGAATTTTAGTTAACAATGTAACAATTACACATATCATTGTTATCGGAGAATCGATTATCTAAGGAATCAAAGAGAGGTAATAACGTAATATAATATATTAATCCACAATATGAATAATAAAAAATTTACAGTACAAACTATATTATCTAAATAAAATCCATTATGTATATGATCAATAAACTATGATTCTCCTGAAGACGATTTTGTCGTATAAGGCAAGAAAATCTAAAAATTATTATAATTAGCAACAATTGCGACAGAGAATAGTTTAAAGAATTTTTTATTATGCATCGATTTGCGAAAAACACATGTAAATTTTATAATTCACTGAGGAGGACTGTATTAAAGATTGAAATGCTTGTATATTGTTTTAGTTTATTTATCATATAATAATATTAGAAAAGGTAAATTTGCTAGGTTCAAATACCCTCTCATTACATAATTTTTGGAATTGTTATTTAGATGAGCCTCTTAATTATTATATTAATTGAAAAATGTATTATAAAATAAATAATAAAAATCTCAATTTTTTAATATAAGTACATTATCCTAGATTATTTACATAGAGTTATCTTGCGATGCATGAACTAGTTATCCAATAAATAAATAAAATATTTATTCCATATCTTTGTAATTAGTCAGTGAATCATAATAAAACTTTGCATAAATTACTTTGAATATTTAAAGTACTTACAAAAAAAAAAATGTAAGTTTCTTTATCATTTAAAAAATTTTAATTTATAACAATAAAACAAATAATTAATAACAAATAAAATAAATAAATTACAAAAATATGTTATTGAACAAAAATATATTCTCATTTACGTAACTTTCATATGTATATCATTTATTTAACATGTAAATATTAAACATACTTAAATTTAATTTTCTTTGCCGGGACTGTACGTCTCTCTACTAATACATCTTTAATCGAATTTAAATGCAATAGAATTATATTAGAAAATATTTCTGAAGAGACAAAAATTTTTTTTTTCTTAAATATTTTAGTAATTGTAGTTTCATTTATTGTTGGGCAATTATAATAGGAGATATATGTATATTTCTTTATATTCTCTAATAATTTTAATGAATAAAGCATAATCACCAATGAACAAAAGAAATGCGTATTTCACTTTTTATATGAATAAATGCGATTTTAATAGAACGTGTCCTCCTTCGGGATAACTTCTCATAAAAGCACAGTTATCGCGGTAAAATGAGGAGCCTCATCCGTCTAACTGATTTAACCGATTTCGACCTCCGCAGGGCAAGCGATGACACCCTCATAAAAGTCTAGCGTAACAAAAGATGACCCCTTACCGCCCGTTGTGAACATCCAGCCATCTAACTCACCACGAAAGCGCTTCCCTTTGGAAAAGTGAGCTCCCGTCTCCGCCTGGACAGAGTCTCTCCTGACCTTTGGCCAGCGGCACTTAAGTTGGTGTCATTACGGTGACATACCGCCTCCCACAGGAGCAACAACGGGTCCAGGATCACAATGAGAATCAGGACGAGCCACGGGGCTCTCATTTCTCGGAATTATCTGCAGCAAAATCGCCCTTTCTCCTTTCGCTTTGCGCCTCGGGCCAGCCCTCTCGGGAGGTCACGGGACGAAGACCATTTTCAGAAAACCTGGGAACATCCTTCGCGGTTACATCGAAATATTGCACTTGTGCACACACGAGAAGCGACTCGCCACGGCGTAGACGGCGTGACAGCGTTCGTTCAGCCGCCGATCCTGTGTGTTTGCGCTGTGAATTGTCACATTGGCTTTGACAAGAGATGATTTTCATCGCCGGACGAAAATTTGAGTCAAAATTTAACACGTTGATAACATGATGATCATTCATGATTGCCATAGTAGTTATCTCAATTTTTCAAGAGCAATCTGGGAAATTAGAGATCGATGTTGTTACAGTCCAACATCAATTAAAAGTAACATTACATTTACGTTACAATTTCGCATTCAACAAATGTAAATACAAATGTGACATAATACATGCTATTAAATTCACGTCAAATTATATTCGAGTTATTTTTAATTCTTAGGTCGCCATTGCTTCAATGCATATGAATTTAATTAAAATGTTAAACAATTTAATTTGAAAAAAATGTATTAAAAATTTGTTTCAAATTTAATTTATTATTTATTAAATGTGTACGTTAGTATGGATGTTTTTTACTTTAAAATTAATCACAGAAATGGATCAATCTACATTTTGATAAATTTAACAAAAAATGTTATTTAATTCAGAAGATTGATTTACCATTGTTCTTTTAATAGCTAACAGTGTATGGTGTTACATAACAATTATATTATTGAATACAGAATTATAACATAGATGTTATCTTTAGTTGGTATCAAATGTTTCCAAATTGCTATGTAAAAACATACAAATCTTATGGAATATAAATTTTATAGGATATACATAACAATGTAAAAAAAGTAAAAAAAATGTGTTTTAATTATATTACTCATGAAGATATGTAGTTTTATTTAATCGTATTACACAATATTTTATCATTATATAAAAATTCTACCGTACATGATAATGAGATATGAGATTCACAAAGTAGACATATTAAACGCCTACATACATATTAAATTTAATTACAGTTCTGTAATCGATTCTGTAATCATCTCTTTGTTATAGCTATAACTTTTACGTATACTCTACATGCATGCGAAAATCGATCGCAAATGGAGCGCGTTATCTATTTCACGGACGGAAAATTATAACCTAATACATAAGTCACGTATACGTTATAAACGAGAGTTAAATTTTTCGTAATTTCAGCCGTATACGCAAGCTAGCGTGCAGAACTGCTTATACTACTTATGATAAGGTATGCGTGTCCCTCTCATACGTGTACTACATATATACGTTTTGCTCTGACATATTTTATGTCGCAGTAAGAAATCTTTCCGGTTGCAATGTGCAGAATAAATTTCACTCCTCGTCAAGTTTTAATATCCCGTCGTGTGAATATACAAAAAGTATTTCTAAAATATATTTCAGTGTAAAAGAGAATATTTTAACCTCCCCTTAAATAATTAATACAAAAAATAACCAAAAAATATAAAAACGGGTAACTTTCCATTTGATGACACAAATCGGCACAAGTGTCGTTCTTTTTTTGTCACTCTCTGAATATCAAGAAGAATAGAACGACGATTGTATCGACTTGTACCGATTTGTATCAAATGGAAAGCACTCCAAGTATTTCAATAAACCCCAAGACGGAGTAATTTGCGACCGTGTCTCGTTATAATTGCACAAGTTTCTTCGCAAATAAAATTATTTAATGACCGAATCGTTTTTGCATTAATCAAGATCGAAGAGAGAGAGAGAGAGAGAGAGAGAGAGAGAGAGAGAGAAAGAGAGAGACCATCATCGTAGGCCATTAAAATCTGACAAGCTGTCCTCGTTGCGGAGTCCCTCGACTTTTCTATGCTAATCTTGAAAAATCTCACGGAAAGCTCGGGTGTTCTTTATGAGAAGTTCATCGGCTCTCCGTTTTCTCTCTCTCCTTCCCTCCTATCCCGTCCTTACCGCAGTTCACTAGCGAGAGAGCCTTTAAATTTCGTAAATCTGGCGAAATATATTCAGGAACGGACTGCCTGTTTTATCCAATCCCAAGGATCCGAGTGCGCTCTGACCATCTTCGCAGCTTCCATCTGCAAGGTAATTTTATTTTGGGCTTTCGGATTTCCTCGATCTTCTCTGCTTCAATTCGTTTTTTTTTTCTTTTTTTTTTCTCGTCCAACGATGCGCTGCCGGTTCTATCCGGCGCTTTGCGCGGCCTTACGGGAAACCGCGTGATTTATTCGGCACTTAAAATCGAGCGATCTTTCTCAGGATTTCTGTTTAATCGCCACTACTACGTAACGCGGAGAGAATCGCTATCGTAATAAGGGAAGTAATAGATTTATGACTCTCGCGTCAGACTTTCGTGATCCCCGATGCTCTAAACGCCTGGAACATCTCTTGGATTCGCATTGCGCGACGCATTTATCCTGCTTATGGTCTATTTCTTCGAGTCCGCAACTTCTAACGCTGTTCCGAAGTCCATTTCGGGTAAACAGTCTGATGCATCATTAAGGAAACCAGTAGACGCGGCCTTGTCTGTTCAGCTTACAATAATAGATCTCATACTCGCGGAATAATATACACACAGTTGCTTCTCTCACAGCCACGCGGTGCACTTCCGCAGCACCGAGACATCCGTGATGCCGCCGAGTGTCGCCATATGCGACGTTACGACAATTGCATTACATGTGTTTGCACGTACGGTGGTAAGCTGTAATGCAATTCCCCCCCTGAGAACGTCAGCTGCGGAATTTACATCGTGTGTCATTAGTGCGAGTTGTCGTCAATTCGCGAAATCGTAATCCCCCGAAGTTGAAGTCTCCCAGTCGGAATGTTGGCACTGACATCGCGTTGTATTACTGCAGTGAAATCTATCCGAAACTTCACGTACGTTGTTAGTAGCTTTTCCTAAGTTATATAAGATATTTGTCATTAACATTCATTGTTTCAAAGATAATGGCTTTGAGAAAATAATTTTAGTATCGAATAATTTGTTATAAAATTATGGAATAAATATCTATTTCAAATTAATTGAGGATTAATATTTCCTTATGTATTGTATTTGCAAAAATTAATAATCTTCCGGGAAAAATAATGTTACAATTACACTGCTATTATTTAAAAATATTTGTTTCTCGGTCAACAATATTGTTTACAAATATTGTTATTAACAAGTGAATAATTTGTAAAGTATAGTAATTTGTATTTTGAAGAGCTCTCTCTTTCTCTCTCTCTCTCTCTCTCTCTCTCTCTCTCTCTCTTTCTCTCTCTCTCCTTTCTTTGTATCTCTCTTTCTCTCTCTTTTCTTTGTGCATCGAAAGTTCTGTTGTAATTCGAGCAATTTGATAATCACAAGGAAATTCCAAGAATGACATCGACTACATAATTTGAATTGCTGACGTCATTGTTGTCGACATAGTTGTCGATCTTATTACGTAGCTACGGTTATTATATTATTTGCTTTTACACCGCGATATTTTGCCTCCTTTCTACTCAACTAAAAAGACCGCGCGACAGCTCAGAACGCTTCAATTCTAAGAAGTCACGGCTCGTGACTTTGCAAACTGTGCAGAAAGAGACAGACAGGCCCAATAGATTAATGCAAAATATAAATAGATTAATTCCTGACAAATGAAATTTATGATGTTTTTAAAATGCATTTTGAAATAACAAATCATCATTTATACAAATTTAAATTATTGCTTTATGCGTTAAATTTATTTTTTTGCCATATCATTTTTCGATATATTTATTCTTGATAATTTTTGATATAATTAAATAAAACTAAAATTAATTTCATAATTATGAACAAATATATAAAATGAGGCTCAAAAGAATTCATCAGTAAAAAATGTAAAAAAGCCCATCAGAGCCTACGTCAGCTGTTCGGATACACAGAAAATTCTTTATTTTCGTGTGAATGTAACAAAACGAATAAAATATACGTTTCGACCCTTCAATTCAGATTCTTATCAATATAAATCAAAATTATGTAAATAATGTAAATTCCAAATTGATTCCCGACAATTTAATTCGTTCTTCTTTATCCAAATGCCAAATTAACTATGTAATGAATAGTCTAATGATTATCAAAAATATTAACTTATACAAAAATAATATAAAAACTTACATAAAATAAAACTGAAATCATATACATTACTAAGTAGAATCACATCGCTCATCAGATTGTCAGATTTGCTATGTAGTCATTCAAAAGAAACATGAAAATGAAAAATTAGAGAATTATTAAAATCATTTGTCTGAATTTCATATAAGCGTTTTCTCGCGACTCGACGTAAAGGTTTTGTAGTGTCAACAATCACAAATATAATGAAAGTCAAAATAATAAAGTCATGTAGTTATTGAAATAAAAATAAAAATAAGAATAAAAGAGGGTAAAATCAACGTCACAATTCCGTAAACAAATTCATGTATAGTAAGTCTAAAGAATACGTATCATTTTAAAGTTTAAAGAATACGTAAATTCTGATTCTGTTTCTGTTGCTTTATATGGATCCGAAATCAGTCTTTTAAGTACCTTTTCCTTGTCTAATATCTTGATACATTTTCAAAATCATGTTGATGACTAATTCTTTGTTGATATAATTAAAATTCAGACAAATGATTTTAATAATTCTCTAATTTTTCGTGTTTCTTTTGAATGACTACACAGCAAATCTGACAATCTAGGGAGCGATGTAATTCTATTTAATAACGCAATGTATATGACTTCTGTTTTATTTTATGTAAGTTTTTATATTATTTTTTGTATACGTAAGTTAATAGTTTTGATAATCATTGGGTTATTCATTACATAGCTAATTTGGATAAAGAAGAACGAACTAAATTGTCGGGAATCATCAACTTGGAATTTGCGTTATTTATATAATTTCGATTTATATTTTTTATTGATAAGGACCCGAATTGAAGGATCGAAACGTATATTTTATTCATTTTGTTACATTCACACGAAAATAAAGAATTTTCTGTGCATCCGTACTGATGTAGGCT
>Ga0157363_1006705_pt1 | contig 10866 bp, 7 predicted proteins | sample AttsexASBM1_FD_111477 | JGI IMG/M metagenome (GOLD analysis project Ga0157363, IMG submission 111477) | Fungus gardens microbial communities from leaf cutter ant in Ribeirão Preto, State of São Paulo, Brazil - Atta sexdens ASBM1 | ecosystem: Host-associated > Fungi > Mycelium > Unclassified ...
GCGCGCACTATCTCGCCTGCAACCGGCGTTTCGACGACGCGGCCTAACCGAGGGTTGCGCGCGGGTTCGGACATGAGCCGACTATGGCGCTGCACCGTTATTTAAGCAATGTCTATTTGGCTTTAATAAGTAGAGAGCTAAGGTAAGCGCTCTTAAATAAGGGCCGCTGTCACCATGGGCCCACACATGCGGTGGGTTGCCGAAATTATCGACCTGCCGATCGATGGGGCTTTCGGCTGTTCGAGTGATCGCTGAGAAAGCGGCCTGACAATTATTCTGGCCTATCGGGGATGGTCTTTTGAAGGGGTATATGGGGACACGCGAAAAAGCTTCCTCTTTTTCAGTCATTTAGCTACGCTGCCAGACGTTCAACGAACCCACTGACAAGCAGCAGTTTTCTTTGGTTGCAGGCCCCCGCACCCAGAAACACATCCAAAACCCCGCTAAGTCACTGACTTGGCGGGGTTTTTTGTTGCGCACAACACGACACGCCTATCAAAAGTTTAAGTATTTCAATGACTTGGCACCCGTAGGTTCAAATCGGGGTGCCTGATACCCGCAACCAACTGCTCCGTACGCAGGCGTAAATCGGCGTGCTCCGGCGTACCGGGGCGTAAGCGGGCGAACTAAGAAAGAGCGGGGGAGGGGGGGCTCAGATGGGGGCACGCCGCCACTCCAAGATGAAGGCCAGTCGAGATGACGGTCTAGGGGCAACTGTGTTGATCAAGTGACCTGCAAAGGCTGACGTTTCTGGATCATGGCGTTGAGGATGACGAGAAGCTGACGTGCGACGGCGATGAGGATGGTCTTGGGTGCCTTGCCTTTCACGCGCATGTCGTCGTGACCGGCACTGTGACGACGCAGGAAATCGGCCAATGTCGCACGGGCCGGGCTGCTGGGTCGCGTGACAGGCAGGTCCAGGGCCGCGCCCATCTGGGCCAGCACGCGGGCATCGACGCGGTCGGTTTTGGCCAGGACGCCGGTGGCGCGGGCGAACTCGCGGGCCTGACGCGGATTGACGCGCGAGAGATGAGGGTGTCGTCGCAGCCGCTGGTGGCTTCGAAGACGACAAGGATTTCGGACGTGAGCGTTTCGGCCCATTCGGCGATGGCGTCACGGGTATTGGGAATGCGCTGCTTCCTGCCGGAAGGAAGGTCGCAGAGATCGAGAAAGGCGCGCGAACGATCGCAGCCGATGACGGGCTGTGGCATGGTGAGGGTTCCTGTCCATGTCATGCGGGATCGGAAGTCCCAAGCAACTGTTCAGGGGGGAGCGAAGGTGGAAGGGACCCATGCTCCCAAACGGGCTTCAGACCCTCGGGGGGGGGGCTCCCTTCCGCCAAGCATCCTCGCACATCATCAACAGACAGGGGGGGGCGGAAGGTCTGGTGTTGAGAGGGTAAGGCCTATAAAGTGGCCCCTCGGCCAGCTTCGGCCAAACCATCAATAAGTAGCTACTTATTGTGCCCTGTCGCTCAACTTTCATCTGGGTGTGGCAGAAACTTAGGCACTAGATCACGCTCTGTTCTTTACATATGATAACCCGTTGAATTGGCTCTCGTTAGAGACCACAATGCCTAAACATTGCATGGGCGAAGAAATCAGGCCCCCGTTTTACTCGAGAACAGGAAATTAATGGCTGCATCTCTTCCTTCACAGCTAAGAACTGATACCGATCGTGAGGCTGTGGATTCGATGCGTGGCTACTCGTATCAAATACTCCGTAGCGTCGAAGCTTGGATTGACCTTGCTCACGGCGAGATGTTGGTGCTGGAGGGGGCAGAGGACCTTGATAAGCTAGGTGATGACGGCACTGCCACGGCGGAGCAAATCAAGGACACATCTGGATCGGGCAACATCACACTCCGGTCGAAGAACCTACTAGAGGCCATAGGGAATTTCTGGAAACACCTTGAACGCAACCCAGGCGTTAAGATCCAACTTAGGTTTCTTACGACGTCAAATATTGGACAGGAAAAGTCGCGACCATTTGGATTTGATGAAAGGGGTATCGAGGCGTGGCGTCGCATTCGGACTGCTCCAACCTCAGTTGAATCACATACCAAGGCGATGGGAATACAAGCCTTCCTCAAGGAGCAGGTGGCGTTGCCCATCGGAATGAGGGATTGGCTCGCGATTTCGCCTGTCCAAGCTTTCATCGACCGAATTATCGTTCCGATTGAATGGGTGACCGGGTGGCCGGAGTGGCAACACCTTTATGATACGGTCCTAGCCAAGCTGATCGAACTTGCTGACCCGCGCGGTATTGGACCCGCCGACGCTGCTAAAGCGCTGGACGCGCTTTATACCAATGCTTGGCGCGTCGTGATCACCAAGGGTAACCGGACGCTGCGCCGGGGAGATCTTATTAGAATCTTGGATCAAAGCGGAACGACCGCTGTTCCGAACAAGCAATTATTATTAATCTTGGGAGCACTTACTGGCGCGCCAAGTAATGGTCCTCTCGTCACCGTACCTCCACAGTCCTTTGGCTTAGCGCCTAGGGTATCGATTCATCGTCATATACGCTCTGTAATTGAAGAAAAGATTCGTGTTGCAAAATCGATTGGTACCGTTCTCGTTTATGGTGGTACCGGTATGGGTAAGACTAGTCTTGCGGTTGCAGTCACGGGATCTGAGCGACCGATCGCCTGGGTCGATATGCGAGGCTTGCTGCCCGGTGCTGCTGCTGCGCGTATTGATGAGCTCGTTGCACGTCTTTCGCAAATTGGCCTTCCTTACGACGTAGTTTTAGATGACCTTCCGATTGAAGGAGATGCTCGTGCGATCGAAGCACCGCTCGGCCGCCTCCGCGAGACTCAGGATAATCTTGGCGGAACGCTCCTTCTCACCTGCGTAGATAGACTCCCATGGCGAATGGCATCTGAAGTTATATTAGATAGAACTAGGTCTTTTCTGGCTCCGGCTTTCGAAGAGCAAGACATTAGAGATTATTTGCTTGAACGCGGGTGCCCTACCAAATTCACGGAGACTTGGTCAAAGATCATCTTCATATCGACGAGAGGACATCCTCAGCTTGTCGATGCGCGTCTGGCGGCGCTCGTCGAAAGCGGTTTTCCAGCACCTAATATATCGGAATTAGTGGAGACGCGTCCAGAGATTCTGGACGTTCGGGCCGAGGCCCGCAGTCTGATCAGGGCTTTGCCGGAAACCGACCGCGAGCTCTTGGCTCGTAGTAGTCTTCTCTCGGGCCGCGTTCCGCGAGCGAGGGTTATGATGGTCGCTGCGCTTTATCCGCCGATTGCTGAACCTGGCAACGTTATTGATCGGCTTACAGGCCCATGGCTCGAGCGGACCGACAACAATGATCTCCGCACGTCGCCGCTTCTCACTAATCTAGGCGCGACGACACGCGGTAGGGACTGGGCGGTCGAGATGCACCGCGGTATCGCCTTCACGTTCGCCAAATCGAAATCGCTGTTTGCTTCAGATGTTTTCGTAATCACAACCCATGCCATGGCCGGCCAGACCGCAAAGCCGCTCATCCCCATTATAATGAGTTTGCTACAGGCAGACCCCAAAGTTTGGGCGCAGGTAGTTGAAACGGCTTTCTTACTGACCAGCTTTGGGATCGGAGACAGTCTGCCGCTGCCATTTCCTGACCCAAGCGACATCGCAGCATTCCGCGTCCTACAGTTGAGGATCGCGATCGAGGCTGGAAAGCAGGATCAGGTTACTCAGATCGTAGATCAAGCGCTCGAGGAGTTTGATCGGATCGAGACCTCAATTGATCGTGGTCCAGAGCTCTTCAAGCTCTTGTTTCTGTGGGAGCTACTTCAGCGCCCAGGTGATATGTCTCTAATAGATCGCTTATCCCACGCCCTGCGTTTTACATCTCTTCTTGAGAAGGCTTCCAAGCTGCTCCGTGCTATACAAGAGCAAGGTGTGCTCAAAGATGGCGGTTTTCAATGGTCTAAGCTAGCTGCCTGCGTTCCGATGGCCCTCATCTCGGGACTGGTTGATGCGGCTAGTCTGAACGAACTGCTTGATGGCATCGAGCAGCTCAATCCGAATGATCGCGTCAAGACGTTCACTTCCTTGGCAATGAATCTAGAGGGGACGAAACTTTTATTCACCAAGGTCTGGCTTGGTGAAGCTCAAAAAAGCCAGAAACGGTGGCCTGATCTAGCGGCTGCGCTGAAGCGAGTGATTGACCTCTCGTATGAAACTGGTGTCGTAAAGCTCATTGATACGGTGGCCCCATTGCTTGTCCGAGTGTTAGATGAGAACGTTGCCGATCCAGAAGCGGCCCTAGCGGTGGCTAACTCGACGATTAGTGAAGACATACGTCCCCTTGAAATACTTGCCGCAAAAGCGCGAGTACTATGGCGGCGTCAGCGTTTGCCCGAAGCGCTGGAGCTTTATGAAGAAACTATTTCTGGGTCCGCGCCGGATCTGACATGGACGATCGACGTCCTAAGAGATGCAGGCATCGCCGCAGGTAGGGCTGAGCAATGGCCACTCGCGGCTCGACGCTTGACTGACGCAGTTCAAAGAATGTCAGACGAAGAACCGCTTTGGCGTCATATCGGTTTTTTGTTTGATCTAGCAATTGCACTTCATCTATCAGGGCGCACTCGGGACGCGGTTAACCGCCTCGGTGAAGCAATAGAATTGTTGGTTGGAAACGGTCAGGCATCCCCTCCCGAACCTTTGATATCGATACAACAACTTGGCTCGCAGGCAATTAAGAGCATTGGTGCCGAATTGGGTAAGGCTGCCTGGGGCAACAACGAGATGCCGCTCAGACAAATCTTCAGCGCGGCGAGTACACCTCTAGAGCTGGCTTGGGGAAAACAGAAGCCGGCGGCATTGGACGTCATTACTCTTGTGATGGCAGAGCTCGACCTTTTAATGCCGGAGCGTCCCGCGATAGCGGAGCGAATGGCGAGATATCTTCGTAATTCGCAAAAATTGATGGTACAATGTGCTCAGGGAGATATGCTTACTCAGCTTGCCGTGTGCACCCTAGATATGTCAGATGCCGTGCTTGACTCAATACGAGAAGTCCGGGCTTTAAGTATTGTTGATAAAGAGTATGCTGCTGGGCTCGATCCAACCGATAGTATTTTTGACGAGACGTCTGTCGGATCGCTGCTAAAATGGCAAGAGCGTATAAAATATCGGTTGCTTGCGCGGATCGTTGCGATGATCGCTCAAGGCCGTGCTTTGGTCATTCCGGTCGATGCTTGGCTCTCAGCGGTTCCGACGGATGGGAATATGACCGATGTTATCATCATGCTTGAAGAACTCAAGCGGCTGATCTCTGGAACTGAGGATGCGAGCGGTCGCCTCATGGAAGGAAATGCGGCGTGGGATTCTCATCTGCTCGCTGCACTGATGGCACCTGTGCAAAAGCACCTCTCCGCAGCAGAATTAATTGTTAGCCACGTTGTCTCTGCTTGCTATCTTTACAAGCCAAAGCTCCGCAATTTTGTAACAGAACCGTTTTCAGAGATTGTCACGGCTGCATGGTTAGACAGATGCGAGTGGCCAACGCAGTTGGTTACACCACGAGTTACCGTTCCCGAAATTCGTAAAGCCGTGACAAATTCGATAGTAGGCTGGCAACGAGTGTTGAAAGTCCTTGAGGCGGCACAGAGCGCTGTGTCGCCATCTGTGGGACCCGCAGTACGAAAGCACTTAGAGGCCCTTCGCGACCAAATCAGTTCTAACTGCTGATAGCTAAAAAAGAGATCCTCACTGTTCCTAGGGCCTGTTAGGTCTTAATGTGGTCTGCGGCGGCTGCGATGCAGATGACGGTGACGTGCTCCCCTTGAATGTAACCGTTTTAAAGTAGAGTCTGGTCGCTCAGGAGACGGACGAATGAAACGCAGCAGATTTACGGAAGAGTAGATTATTGGTATCCTGAAGGGACAGGAGGCCGGGCTGAAAGTCGCTGATCTATGCCGTAAGCATGGGATCAGTGACGCGACGTTTTATAAATGGAAGACGCGGTATGGCGGGCTTGAGGTTTCTGAGGCCAGACGGCTGAAGGGCCTGGAGGATGAAAACAGCCGCCTGAAACGCTTCCTTGCGGACGCGATGCTGGATAATGCGGCTCTAAAGGAAATTGTTGGAAAAAAAGTGGTGACGCCTGTCGCAAAACGGCAGGCGGTCCAACATATTCGCGACGCTCTGGGCCTGAGCGAACGTCGCGCCTGCGCTCTTATCGCCGTCTGGGGTATCTTCTGGCGCGTGAGGGCCTCACACCCAATCATAAGAAACTGTTCCGCCTTTACCAGGAAGAGGGGTTGAAAGTTCGTCATCGGGGCGGCCGCAAGAGGGCCCTGGGAACGCGTTCGCCCATGACCATCCCGCAAGAGCCCGGTCAGCGCTGGAGCCTGGATTTTGTTTCAGACGCGCTGATCTGTGGTCGCCGGTTTCGCATTCTGGCGGTCATTGATGATTTCAGCCGGAAGGATCTCGCTCTTGTTGCGGATACTTCACTGTCAGGCGGGCGCGTGGTTCGGGAACTGGAGGTGCTGGTGGAGCGGTATGGCAAGCCACACATGATCATCAGTGATAACGGAACGGAGTTTACGTCTCATGCCGTTTTGAAATGGTCCGAAGAGAGGCAACATGGAGGGTTCGAAAAACCCCTTTGGTCTGGGGCTGCTGGTGTGATTTCATTCCTTCCATGATGTTGGGGGAATGGCTTATGAAGCAGCCGGGTTTCTTTGATGTTGACGAGCGGCTTGCCCGGTTAAGCGGGCTTGGTGACCAGCTCGAAGCGTTTTCCCGAACTGTGGATTTCGAGGCGTTCCGCCCTGATCTGGAGAAGGCTCTGGCTTACTCAGACGGGAGCAAAGGCGGGCGTCCGCCGTTCGATCCGGTACTAATGTTCAAGATCCTGGTTATCCAGACATTGAACAATCTCTCCGATGAACGGACGGAGTATCTGATCAACGACCGTCTGTCCTTTATGCGTTTCCTGGGCCTGGCGTTATCGGATCGGGTACCCGATGCCAAAACGGTCTGGCTGTTTCGCGAGCGTCTGACCGAGGCGGGCGCCATCCAGAATCTGTTCGAGTGCTTTGACGCCACATTGCGCAACGCCGGGTATCTTTCGATGTCCGGCCAGATCCTGGATGCAACACTGGTGGCAGCGCCCAGGCAGCGCAATACCAATGCGGAGAAGGCTGATCTTCGGACAGGACGGATCCCAGAAGATTGGAAAGACAAGCCGGCAAAGCTGTCCCACAAGGACAGGCATGCGCGTTGGACACTGAAGTTCACGAAAGCAAAGCGGCAGGATGACGGGACGCTCCCAACCATAGATCTCGCCATTCCGTTCTTTGGCTATAAATCGCATGTTTCCATCGACCGGAAATTCAGACTGATCCGGAAATGGAAGACAACAGATGCGGCCGCCAGTGATGGCGCCAGACCGCGCGAAGGCCTGCTGGATAAAACCAATACGGCCTCAGGCGTCTGGGCCGACACAGCCTATCGATGAAAGGCCAATGAGGATTTCATGGATCGACACGGGTTCGTCTCGAAGGTCCACAGGAAAAAGCCGCATCTCAAGCCCATGCCTCGTCACATCCAGCGGTCCAATGCAGGGAAGTCGGTAATCCGCTCGCGTGTCGAGCATGTCTTTGCCGATCAGAAATCGCAGACAGGTCTGTTCATCCGGACCGTGGGTATCGCCCGGGCCACCATGAGGATCGGTCTGGCCAATATCGTCTACAACATGCGCCACTTCCTCTTCCTCGAGAAGTTGAACGCCACCAGGTAGCCATCCATCCCGGAGGTAACAGCGCCCGATCTGCACAAAACGCAGATCGAAAGTCACCCCGGGAGCCGTCAGTCAGAACGATAAAAGCCTGAAATCACCGGCCAAGCGTATCAACTAACGATTCTTCGATCCCTCCAATTGAATGGCATTACATTGCCCCTGGCAAGCCGCAGCAGAACGGGTTTGTGGAGAGCTTCAACGGGCGATTGCGTGATGAATGCCTCAACGAGACCCGGTTCACGTCTCTGTCCCATGCGCGCCGGGTTTTGGCCGATTGGCAGAAGGATTACAACACCGTGCGCCCACATTATTCCATGCTGGGAGGCAGGACACCTGCACAAGTCGCGGCACAATGGTCTCGGGGGCATGCCCCCCGAGACCATTGTCATCCCATCAGCAACGCACCATAAAAATACAGAACTCTCCTTTTGAACGGATACAAAAAGGGGAGCACGTTATCGTCGTTCCACACGTCCTCCAGACTCGAAGGACGCCTGAATCACGGTGAAGGCTGAGGCTCAAGCCGATTTATGAGTTTACGCCGTAGATCAATGCCTGATAGGTCCGAGAAAGGTGAAAGTGGTTGCACAGGGCCCCCCAAGGGGGGGGGGGATTCCTTGAACTTATTATTCGTGTGAGAGGACAAACGTATTGAATGAGTCGGAGGGTAACTCTGCTTGCAGTACCTGCTCGTCCGACAGGCGTATTCTGACGGGCATAGGAGATGACATGTCGTTATGAAGAATAAGCACGACGGTCCTGTCCTTGTTGAGGAAGGCAAGTGCATTGTCGTAGCCTGTCCAACTGATCGCTTCGAACCGCACTGCGTCAGGCCTGATGAAATGGCTGAAATGCTTAAGAAGGTAATATTCATAATTATATGTTATGGCGCCGCTAGATGAATTGACCGTGATAAGGGAGTTCTGCTTCCATCCCCATGTGCTCGCGGCGTCGTTCTCAAGCGCGATATTCCAATAATCGTACACTGATACACCATTATTAAAGAAATGGAGCATGAGTCTCCAGATGTATCGACAATATCGCCAGTCATTTCGACCATCACCGCACTCCGCCTCACTCTGAATAAGGTCAAGATCGGGGTGTTCATGGTGCAAGGCGGCGATAGCGCCCTTACCCGCCCACTGCATGCCGACGCCCGCGACCATGTTTCCAACGTGCAAATTGTCGACGAAGCGTTCAAAGAGGTTTTCGTATGGGCGTTCGAAGGTGCCAAAATAGATTTTCACATTTAGGGGCTCGAGACGAGGATAAAGGTACGTCACCAGACGAGCCAGACCCTCGGGGGTCCAGCAGCATGACGGGTAGGGACCTTTAGAATTGAATTCGTTTTGCGGCATGATAGCAAAGATCGGAATGCCAGCTTCACGGTAGGCAAGCACATATTTTTCGAAATACATCGCATAGGCAGAAAAATACCGTGCCTCCTGAATGAATAAGTCCTTTCCTTCGATGCCGACCTGATCGGGTTTCAGGCCATTTTGCGGCCAGCCCGGCAAGGAAAGTGATGTTGCGTAGTGATGGTTATATTTCATCCACGTCGGCGGACTCCAAGGAGATGCCCAAAGTTGCAAATGGGGATTTTCCGCTTGCGCCGAGTGGATGAACGGAATGATCGCGCGTTTGTCTCGCTCGATCGAAAAATGCTCCATCCAAAAATCGTTGGACGTCTCATCGTATGAGTACCAGTCCACAGCGAAATCGTTAGCGCCAATGGGAGCGCGGCATATTGAGAGATTGGCGCCGACGCCTGGTGAAAAGAGCTGGTGAAATGCAGCTTTCCGATCATCAGGCGTAGCTTTGGTTAGGGCATTCCAGCCGAGCTCACTAAAGCAGGCGCCAAAGCCCTTGATCGTCTGGTAGGTGTTTCGAACCCTTAGTGTAATGTCCGCGTCGTGGCCAACGACGGGCCGATTCAAAATCGTTGCGTCCCCTTTTTTAACCCACAAGGCCGAGGGGGTCGTAGCTACCCATTGCACACGGCCAAATGTGCCTAATGTCTGAGTCTCGGTAAGCGGTGTGGTGGATGTGTCATGCGCTGATGCTTCATGCAGGCGAATGCTGGATGCCGCCACGAGAGAGGCGCCACCAACGACGATATCGCGTCGGCCGATTGTAGACATAAAGTTCTCTCCCGAAGAAGGTCTGTCGAGATGAAATTATAATTATGTGACTATACATCATCATTATTATGCTGGAAGACACCATATTGTGATCACATATCTTGTATTTTTTATCCTACCGTTAATGGGGTAGAGTGTGTTTTACCAAGTGGAGGGAACGAAGAACCACTGATTGAAGCTGGGGTGTTCTGATTTTGTGTGCAGCGGTCGTGTCTTGATGGTTCTTCATTATAATATTTCCGCTCCATTTTGAGTAAAGCGCGGAGATTGTTATTTGATTTTTTATGCAGCGGCGCTGATCTTATCAAGCTACAGAAAGAGGCGCATACGTTCTACCAACTCCCTGCCACTCTGACGATGATGTCACGTTAACTGAGACAGCCCAAGCGTTCTCCGCCCGGTTATTCAGGCTCTTGTGCGACACTTGTGCGACAGATGCCACACCGAAAGGCCGGGCTTTCGTCTTGCTGCGCCGGCACCTAGGCTCAGGACCTATTAATTTATTGAACTGATCGAGAGGTTGTGGTTCACAGGGTTACCGATGGAGGGTAGGCCCGTGAGTGAGGTATTTTTGCTGTCTGAGCGCCAGATGGAGCGGATTGTGCCTTTTTTTCCTCTGGCGCACGGAGTGCCGCGCGTGGATGACCGGCGTGTTCTGAGCGGGATCGTTTATGTCATTCGTAACGGTCTTCAGTGGAAGGACGCTCCGAAAGCCTATGGTCCACACAAGACTTTATACAACCGCTTTATCCGGTGGAGCCGCCTGGGTGTTTTTGACAGGATCTTTGTCGCCCTGACAGAACAGGCTGGCTGTTCGAAGCGTCTGATGATCGATGCAACACACCTCAAGGCACACCGGACATCGGCGTCCCTGCTCAAAAAGGGGCTTTTCCCCGCCATATCGGACGGACAAAAGGCGGCCTGAACTCAAAACTTCATGCCGTGTGCGATGATCAGGGCCGAC
>Ga0157363_1006706_pt1 | contig 10866 bp, 7 predicted proteins | sample AttsexASBM1_FD_111477 | JGI IMG/M metagenome (GOLD analysis project Ga0157363, IMG submission 111477) | Fungus gardens microbial communities from leaf cutter ant in Ribeirão Preto, State of São Paulo, Brazil - Atta sexdens ASBM1 | ecosystem: Host-associated > Fungi > Mycelium > Unclassified ...
GGGATCGCGACGATCGATTCTTTCTGCCATAGATGTAGCATATTCCAAATTTCCACGATTTATTGTAGACACGATTTCAGAATGGTTCCCGCCATGGCAGCGACGAGATCGACGTGCGCATGCTGGTGCATCAGAGTCAAGCGGGATGCATCATCGGTAAAGCAGGTCTGAAAATCAAGGAGCTCCGTGAGGTGAGTCATTCATTCTCGATAATTATGACTCGTGATTAAAGATGACATAACGCATTTTCTTGGCGAAACAGTTGACGCAAGCATATTTCGCAGCATATTATTGCGTTTATATAATTTTGCATGAAAAAATTGGCGCATTGGAAATACAAAACGAGTATGAGAACGTAAGAATAAAGAGAAATTAAGCAAGAACAAAAGATGTTCTTGTCGCTGAAATCCTTTTATATTTTCAAACTATATGTCAGCTTATCCAGTATCGGATATTTAATTTATCAATTGATACAATATCAAAGTAGTGCCGTCAACAGTTTGGAGGTAAATCCAGTCCATCCTTCGGGCTCTCACGGTGCTTTTATTTTATTAACAATTCATCGGCGATCGTCAAGTTTTGCCTCCGTGCATGCAAACACTGAGATCGGTTTATGGACTTTAAAACGTGTATTAACTTATTAATGAAGTGAGAGACAGAGAGCTCGAAACTTTGAGGTGAGCTTGTGTATAATGTATTTAAACTCTCTCTCAGTTTAATTATGGGCACAAGGGAACTTTCGCGACTCGTATATTGAAACGAAAATTTCTCGGACAGATACTTCGGATATCACATATATTTCCGCTGCGAAGGATACACAAATTATTGATATTTAAAGATTTCTATCGAGAGAGAGAGAGAGAGAGAGAGAGAGAGAGAGAGAGAGAGAGAGAGAGATTGTTTTGTTCCTCTCTTCTGGGAATGGCAACAAAGTGACATAGCTCGATGGAACGACAATTGAGTCCTCTTTAATTAGCGATCTTTCCGACGTTGTGGTTTGGATTTTATATAACGACCACCATACTCGTCCATTTTCCAATGAAGGACTTGGCACACTGTCTGGCTGAGCACTAGTTGGCCCATTCTGAAATATGCAACGTGGCCAAGTGGCTTGTTACGTTTTCGCGTTCACGAGAAATAAAACCGAATATAGTCGATCGACCGAGCTTTTGTCTTGTCTCGAATCAACGAAGGCTCGAATTGGAATGCCGTTATTTTCTCGTTTTTTTTTGGCTCAACTAATAATTTAAAATATTTGAAAAATCAGTGGCAAATTTGGAAAATTTGGAAAATGACATGCGCGTTGTTTTAGGATATCGTGTTCAGGATTACCTGACCCGGAAAACCGGGAAAAGTTAGGGGAAAATGTAAAAAAGTCTGGAATTTTGAAATTTGCTCACAATTTCCTTAAACTGCTCCTATTCTAGATAATAATTTTTTAATATTATATCTGACATTTATAGTGAAATACGTTCAAAACTCACACTTTAAACTATTTTAATAAAATAATTAAAATTTATATTTTATTCAATATTTGATCGTCTTTTTTCATAACTGCATCCTTTTTTCCAATACTAATTTATTTTTTGTTGGCTTGAATTTGCAAAATTTTAGTGTGCTAAACCTTTTTTGCGTTGTTTTTAATAATATATGCTAGCTTTCCATAATTCTTGACTTTAAATGTGTTAAAATTTACATATTTTATATTGAAAAATTTTCCATTTTCATCTAAAAAAACCTGAAAAAGTCAAGAAATTTTAAAATTTATTTTCTGTAGCAATCCTGCGTGTTATTTTGCAATTAACTAAATTTTTATAACTTTTATTACCTTGAATTATTCTTCTCGATATTTCAATTATTAACACGAATCAAATGGAAAAACGAATGAAATCAAATGAAACAATAATCATGTATAAAACAGTAATCATATGTAAAGTGAAATTACAACATAATAAATAAAAATGTTTTATAAAGCGTTCTTTCCCTTTATAGTTTTTAATTGGTATACTGTTGCAGTGGTGCATACCGGTTAATTAAGTTTAATCAGAGCATGTTAAGCCACGAGAATTTTATTTACTGTATTTACTGTATTTACTGTATTTCTCCACTATTGCCATTATTATTCGGTTGCGAGCGAATTTAACAAATTCCATGTAGCGTCTGTATATTCGCGCAACGCGCGGAATAATGTTGTTTGGTAATTTGCTGAAAACTTATTCGTAATTTCGTCAGCCTCCCCGGTGAAGAGCAGCCGAGATAATTAGTCTATTAGAGTTTAGTTAACTGCCTCGTCAGGTAATACATTTAAACGTATTGCTTGAGAGGAAGGGAGAGTTGGAACAATCGGATTTCATAACACGATGTTATATCAAAAAGGGAACCCAACGAGCTTTTATAATCAATCAGGAAAAATGTTTCATTTTTACATTTTATGTACAGCGAGCTTTAAACTTTTTTAAGCGATGTATCGAGACGAGAAAAAAAAGCACAACAATTGAGAAAAAATCCGAACTGATGGTTTTGTTTGGCGGTCAATCAAAATTTATATACCTGAATAATTTGATTCACAAGAAGAAAAACATAAAAATTGCCCTTCGTATTTTATAATAAAAGCAACCGACGCAAGAGAGTCAGGAGATCTCCTTTACCTTCACTCCTCCCTCAAACGGGGGACGGAAGACACGGCACCGCCACTCGGCGACATCGCCAAGTCGTTTTATTTCGATTCCGCGGGGATTGGTAGGGGTAACTTTATTGATTTTGAACGGGAATTCCAGCGCGGTCTTTTTTTTTTATCGTGTCATCGAGGATTCCGTCTCGCTGCCAGAAAACGTGCGGCTCTCTCTGATCGCCGGCTTTCTCATCGTCGGGGAGATAAAGATTGAACGGGTTGTTTATTATTCCGCGAGGGTACGATGCGCGCAATTGTCCGGAATTCTATTTTCTTTGCCCTTTTCCGAACGGCGGAAAGGGAAGGTTCTTTCCCGTAATTTATACATAGACGCGAACGGAACGGTACAGATTGTTAAAACGCGTGGCTTGAATAGGTCGCAATTTTCTGCAAAATTGCCACGCGAAAGGCTGGCGGAGCGGTCTGTTTACTGCACGAATTATTACGCGGCTGATACAACAATGCGTGACGGTGTGACGCACGGACAATGCTCGGGACGATGAGAATTGCGGACGATCGAAATTTATCGACTGGTTGAAGCACGCGCGCGAGCGTCATGGAACCGCAGTTGTGGGTTTATCACCCCTAATTAACCCCTCGAGTTTCCCAGCCGCTCGATAACAGACTAGTTAATTGCAGAGTAGTGTGCGATTTCAGTTGACAACGTCAAACAACTCGAAACAACTCGAATCAATATTTGCTCAACGATAACGACAACGACGACGACGCTTAACTCCGTTTGACCGACTTCCGAAACGTTGCTGTGCATTTCTGCCGAAAAATTCGTTGAATATCCTCGTTCTGCAAAATATCACTTCTAAGTATTATCGAAATGAAATTTCTGATGATACGAGGTCCTGCAAATAGATAGATAGAATAATAGATTAGATGTATTTTTATTCATATCACACACTCTGTTGAGAGACGGCTAATTATGACAAACTAATAATAAAGGATATAAATTATTAATTATATTAATGTGTTAGATATATTAAAAATTGAACAAAACTAATTTCGACTTTACGAAGTCTTCTTCAGTCGCGTATAATTTACAAAAATACATTAATTACTAAAAATTTAATTAAATATATATAAAAGATTAAATGCCATATGGATAAAAATTGATAGAGTCACGTTATTTTTTATTGCATTGGATTGCATTAGAACTTTTCTTCTCGCTTTTGTCAAATATTAAATGTACTCTCTACAATTTTTGGAGTGGAATGTAACTTTAAAGAGTGAAATCTCGCTTTTAAAAAAATTGACAATTGAGTCACTCTTTTTCAACATTGGCTCAATTGTCATTCTTTGTTACTCTTTAGAATTAGGTTCTATTCCAACAATTTTAAAAAGTATCTATGCTTATTTCATTTTAAATATAAAGAATGTTGATGTTACCACAGATCTGGAAAATCGGGAAAAATCAGAGAAATTAAAATTGGTCATGGAAAACCAGGAAAAGTCAGGAGAAAATGTAAAAAAGTCTGCAATTTCGAAATTTGCTCGCAATTTCCTTAAACTGCTTCTATTACAAGTAATAGTTGTAATTTTTTAAATATATCTGATGTTTAGTCAAATACGTTCAAAACTTGTGCACTTTAGACGATTTTAATAAAATAATTAAAATTCATATATTATTTTTATTTGATTCTTCTTTTTCGTCATAACTGCATTCTTTTTTCCAAAACTAATTAATTTTTTGCTTTATTATGCTACTAAGTTTTTTTTGCATTGTTTTTAATAATATAAACTAGCTTTTCTACAAATTAGTCATGGAAAATTTTCCATCTGGAAATTTTTCATCTGGAAAATCTGGAAAAGTCAGACAATTTCAAAATTCATTTTCTGTGGCAACCGTGAATGTACACTAGTTGTAAAATACAATTAAGTACGAAGACTGTATACAGCTATAAAAAACAGACTTAATGACTGATAGTCCGGATATTGCTTAATAACAATGTTCGAGGAATGTGAAAAGAATACGAGATGCGGGAGAGAGAAAATATGCATGACACGAAGTGTGATGGTAATACGAGACGCGAAGCGCTTGCGTTTGTGAGTATAATGGCGAACACGATCGTACACTTTGAAAAGGGTCCACAATATCGACATGGTGTAGTCCAATAACGCACAACCTTTATTAAAGATCATTTTTAAAGGGCCATTTTTACACTGAGAAAAAATTGTTCATTTAATTAAATTTAGTTCGTCTTTATTTCTTTCGATAAAAAATATATAGACGGAAAAAAATGGTCTGGTTGGATTAAATAGTAATTCTGTTGAAAAAAATTAATGAATCAGAATTTTTCTATTTAAATCTATTAAAATTCTAATTGAGATTACTAGAATTCTGATTGATATAATTATTTTGATAAAAATAAGAATTCCAGTAGATTTTACCAGAAATATTGTATCAGAATTCCGATTATTTCAATTAGAATTTTAATAAATTTGAAAATAAATGAAATTTATTCCAGAAAATTCATTTATTTTCAAGTACACAGTTGAAAAAAATGAATTTAACATAAATCTCCCAAACGGTTCACTCAAATTTTTGAGTGTTTTACACAAAATGAGTATATTAAAAGGCAACACAAATATTATGTAAGAGAATAAATATAAAGAAAGATCGACACAGTTTGTAAACAAATCGTGAAAACATATTTTTTGTCAGAAAATTAACATTTATGTTAAATTGACCCGAATTTGATTCTTTTGTCTTAGAATTTACGTTTTAAAACACATTATTTTTATATTACTTGTTCGCTTACTCATAAATTGTATTATTTTGATACTAAAAAACATTGAATATCAATTTCACAAAAAAATCTTTAAATAACATAATCACATTGTGTTAAATTAACACTCGAATATGTTAAAAAATTCAACACAAACTATTAACACAAACGTGAGTAGACCGTTTTCAACACATACAAAAATTTTTTTTTACTGTGTAGAATTGTTTTTCAGTGTACATTTAAATCAAATATATTTGACTTAAATACATATTTTCCAACGAAAAAAATAAATATGAGCTAAATTAATTTGATCAATTAAACAATTTTTTTCTTAGTGCATAAATATAAACAAAATCTTGCGGGTTGTATAATGTTTATTTTGTTTGTATAAAAAATATAAAATATGATTTAATATTTTGGTTATGATCCGGCGCGACTGGCTGTAAAAAATTTACAAATGTAATGGAATGTAAATGCATATCATTTTCAATGAATGAGCAGATCATTGAATTGGTTTTGTTAATTTTTGATTTTTTGCAAAGCGGATTTATTCGAGATTGTTTTAAACTAATATAAACACGAGAACGGAATTCGTAGTAATATTAGAGAGTGTCATGTCTCTCACAGATCTCACGTTTCGCGTTATTTACGTCTCCAATGGAATCGATCATTGCCGTATATATAAAAAAAAGAGGAATCCAACAAACATCAGCAAAAAAAAAACGACCTGTCAATTGAGTCAAAACTCATATCTCGGGGCACCATTTAATTTTGCAAAGGTTTCGCGGCTACGCTCGATGATACACTGAGCGAAATTCGTCATGTCCGTGCCAACGCGAGTATTCGTCCAATCAATCGACAAAAAATACCGGTCAATACGAGAGGCTTCCACATTTTGTTATTGGAACCACAGTTGCTACCTTTCGATAATATATCTGGAGATCGAAAATGCCTGATTAGATTAATTAAAATTCTAGTTGAAACAACCGGAATTCTATAGAATAATATAATCAGAATCGTCAAGATATAACTAGATATTTTTCCTTAAAAAAAAAAGATCATCAGATTTGATTCTCCTTGGAGATATCCTTTCAAAAACCAAAGCAAAAATTAACATGTGCGCTAAAAGGAAGGCTCATCAAAATTTCGAGCAGTTAACAGAACACTGAAAAAATCTGATAAAAAATGGACGAATCAGAATTTTTGGTTAAATTTATTAGAATTCTAATTGAGATAGCTGGAATTTTGGTTGATACAATGTTTCTGACAAATCTTCTAGAATTTTTATTTTTATCAGATTAATTATCAATCAGAATTCTAGCTCTCAACTAGAATTTTAGTAGACTTAATCAGAAAATTCTGATTCGTTCATTTACCACCAGAATTATTATTTAATCCAACCAGATCATTTTTCTCAGTGAAGATTTGAAAAAGCAGAGTCTTCGAACTGAAAAGCAAAGAGGCAATCATGACTGAAACTTGGGATCGACGGGAACCAGTCTCGTTGCGTTGCGCAACACGAGATTAATATGTTCGTCACAGAAACACTATTTCGTGTACGATGGTGAAACGTGCTCTTTTCCTCCTGCGGGAAGTCTACGTGTAATTCGGAGTAGTCGGGCACACTGCATTAACGTACACGAGGAAGCCATATGTCCACTTGTGGTAGCTAATCATTAGGCGCACTCACAATGCAGCTCATCGCGTGCTAACCACACGTGTGCGTGTCATCAGAGAAGCGCGTTCTATCACGCAGCGACGTGTCTGCTGCTCGCGTATCTACAACCGCATGCACAATCTACATGCACGATGTGGCAATTGCGTGGCTTCGCGTCGCAACCAATCCTCGATTTTCGTTATTCCGGTCGCGTAACGCAGTCGCCAGCCGCGCATTAACTTCTATCAGAATCGCTAGCAGAGCTCAGGCTCGTCGATCGGTTCAAAGAAAATTGCATTGGTTGCAACAGGTCACGAGGTGAATATGAACCCTTTTCCCTTCCCTTCACGCGTCTTTTTACGGCGCACTTTTCTTTTTTTCTATTTTTAACAACTCCCAACTTTTTATTGACAAACTTCATCACGGCAGTCGAGTCGTAAAGAGAGCGAAACTAGCTCGGGTGGCACTTTTCTCGGCAAATTCTTTCGTAGTGCTTTTTCTTGTGACAATACTTACTTCCACCCACCGTCTCGTCTCGTTGAGGTAGTCAAAGCTGATTCACAAGTTTCATGCGTTTAACGAGAGAGAGAGAGAGAGAGAGAGAGAGAGAGAGAGAGAGAGAGAGAGAGAGAGAGAGAGAGAGAGAGAGGGGGAGTGACGTACCGAGTTAACGGATAGGGGTGAGCAAAAAAAGCTCTCTTTCAGCGAAGCTCGAAATTAATTCCAGGAAAGTATACCAGATAATTATGCACACGCGATGTCTTTATTATCCGCTGACGCCGTTTTGTCTACGGCGCAAGTTGGGACATGGAACGAGAAAAGAGGAGAGAATGAAATGCGTTGCACCGCGAACTGTAAAATTACGTTTGGGTGCGTTTCTCATGAATCCGATGTTTACGCGATCTTTTATGTAGCAAACAGATTGCTTCTTACGTCATGTTAGCGTCGAAAAGAGGATGCACTCACATTTAATTAATTGATTTATATGTATATATAAATATTTTCAATGAAGATTAATCGGTCGGAACAACACAGTTTTTACCGTGAATAATTTCAATCACAATTAGGTAAACGTCATTTATCGCAGACGGATGCGACTGATGCGCGGGCAGATGTATATCGTGCATGTCCTGATAAATTTATTGTATCAGCTGAACGTGAATTGTGACTCAAACAATCGCGATGTTTGATCGTCGTAGCAAGAACTGTTCATTTAATCCGCGAAATGTTTGATTCGAACTCTCGCGATTAAACTGTACGATTAATTAAAGTATCAAAATATTTGCCGCGTACAATTCGCGTCAGTGCACACTTCGAGCAGCCAGTGTCGTGTAAGAGAGATCATCTGCGTCTCTCTTTCGAAATTCACTTTTCCAACGTCGTGCCTATTTGAGCAATGTATTTGGCGTACGTCTTTCTGAATGTAAAAATACGACCGTCTCTCACGTGGAAGTTGCAAGAGGAACGATGCGAGGCATTCTAGCGAGAAGACTCTCTTCTCTCTCTCTCTCTCTCTCTCTCTCTCCTATTCTTTCAATCATTCGTCGCTTTGCCGCGCTAGGGAACACTCGTGAGCAACATGTGTTGCTATGGGCCTTTCTGGCGCTGAGACCCCGCACCGCACGCAATCCCCGAACAGGTGCTGCCGAACCAGGTAACGGACGATTCCGAGCAGCTGCCACGCCAGGTGTAGTCCCTGAGCTTCGCCAGTGACGCTTAGCGCAGCAAGACGAGTCTTCTATCTTAACCTTTCGTTTCTCCTCCCCTAGAGCGAAGGGACTTACTACTCGCATCCTTCTGCAGATCCAAGGATATCTCGTTCTCATCAATATTGTTGGTTCGCAAGGTAACCCGCTGGTGGATTTGCATAGTCGTACAATGGAAATAAACTTTTCTTTGCGAGGCTACTTTGGTCATATGATACTTACAAATCGTAAACGCGTAAGTTTTATGGGAAAAACAGAATGATTTGGGAGTTCATAGTTGCCACAAAACTGGAAATTGAACTGGAAAATAAAAATTCTTGACTTTAAACAAGCCTGATATGTCTGTATCATATCTACGTAGTTTTGGAATGCTATTAACTTAACAATTAAACGCAAGCGATATCAGTAACATTAATAGTAATTTATATTGCTCTGTTAAATTACTTTCTCAATAAAATTTCCAAATTAGAGTGAAAATATAAAAAATTTCAAAATATTATTGAAAGCATCAGGAAAATTTGGTCTAGAAATCACGGAAATGTTATGGAATTTTAGAAAATAACAGGGTTGGATATAACAGGGCAACAGGAGTCAAGCACGGTAATTCTTCTGCAAACCAATACGATTAACAAAACAACTTTATTAATAATTAATCTGCTTACATGTTTTGGCTCACTTTTGAGCCATCCTCAGGGACAATATAATGATGTTGTAATTACAAAAAAAAATTTTTTTTTACAAACATTCATTTCAGTGAGCCTCTATCTATTAACGGAAACTATAATATAAGAACAAACTCTAATAACGATCTAAAATGTATTAAAATTATTAAAAGGTAAATTTGTTGGAAGCAAAAACGATTTATCGTAAAATAATAGAAGGTAGGTCATTAAAAATTCCATATCGCAAACGCTTAAATTCTCTCGGTTTAATCAAAAATCAATCTTTGACTATTCAACGAATCAGTGTCAATTATTGAAATTAATGAATAACTTTTAATACATCCAAAACGTTAATCACAAAGAAAAGGAAAAAAGAAGTGGGAAAAAAACTCTTATGTATTAATTATATAGTCCAGACGGATATTAAAATCAAAACTGAATCTTTAATAATTTAATTTTTAATGTAACAAAGAATGTACGCTGATGGAATTTTAGAATGAGGAATTTCTGATAACTGCGGAGTTGATTTGGGAAAAAGTGGAAAGAATTGATATTGCTGTGCACGCAATAATTTCGAATAAGTTTTATTGGAATCGATATGTATGTCGAAAGCTCCATTCAACTGTCGAATATTCCGGCGATTTGCAATTTATTTCAAGTGCTGGATAGTCCCAAGGGCGACTTAACAGGGGAGCGTCGCGCGGCGGAAGCGGGCGTAGTGGTTGAGCGGAATGGTGAGGCCCCTTTGTGCTGTTGAATGAGGTCCGGGTCGTAGCAGCGACGTCGTAACAGCGACTGAAATTGAGCCAGGAGCGCATGACGGATCCGCGAATCCTACCGCCTTTTCAGTAGTCGTTCGTTCGCACGTTCGTGAGGTTCTCCACACTCCGGTTCGCGTAACTTTAACTCGCGTAACAAGATCTTACAATTAGTGCACACAATTCGAAGGAATTTTTAAGAATTCTTATTTTGGGTTTTCGTCGATTATGGGTACGTTAATTGAGATCGATATTAATTATTTACTCTCTTAAATATGTATTTAAAGCGGAATATAATTCTAAAGAGTGACAAAGAGACAACTGAGCCAGTAATTGAAAAAGAGTAGCTCAAATGTTAATTTTTAAAAGTGAGATTCTATTTTCTAGATTTCATTTTAAAGATTTTAGAGCGTAGTGTTGGCTCTGCTTGGCATTTGTATTTTTGTGATTTATATTCTCTGGAGTCTTTTATTATTCTTCTACGATATTAATTAATTTACACTCGCGTGCCAATTCACTTTGCTTAGTTATTATGAGATACCAAATTCTCTCTCTAGTGTTTCTCTCTCTCTCTCTCTCTCTCTCTTTTCTTTTTGAGATCCTTTTTGCTGTATCATATTGCGATCATTAGGAGTGCATTTCTTTGCGTTAACGCAGACATTTTTGAAACTTTA
>Ga0157363_1006707_pt1 | contig 10864 bp, 10 predicted proteins | sample AttsexASBM1_FD_111477 | JGI IMG/M metagenome (GOLD analysis project Ga0157363, IMG submission 111477) | Fungus gardens microbial communities from leaf cutter ant in Ribeirão Preto, State of São Paulo, Brazil - Atta sexdens ASBM1 | ecosystem: Host-associated > Fungi > Mycelium > Unclassified ...
AACCTCCATAGACGAGCACTCATTCGATGCCAGAGTGAAAATTTCTTTAGCAAATGTTTCGAACTGCTCGACAGAGATATTGCCTAATTTAGTATAGTTTATAGACGTTAACGAAGGAAGAAGAGGGAAATAAGGAGGCAGCCGATGCTACTCGACTCTCCTTCCTTAAGGGGATCGCATGTTACCGCACAAGCAAGTATGAATGCACCGGACGCAAATATCAAGTATTATAAAGAAAATGGAACGAAAGGCAAAAGGCAAAAAACCAAAAACCAGCTCTCTGCCGAAAAACGTCCCTAAGAACATCGTAATCACTAATGACGCAATACATACTGCACCCAACAGACTATCAAGACTTGTCCGCACAGCGTTCCAAAAGAACTAGTCAAAATGATACATACTAAAAAACTAAAGCCACATAATGCTTTGAGCATGAAAATAGCAACAATATAGCCCGATGCGATAGTACTAGTTACGCCATCTCTTGAAAATCTTTTAAAATTAACATTCCCAATAATTTTACCCTTAAAGTATTCATGATGAATCATTCACATCTTGTTACTTTTCTTCGAAATATTGCATCTGGCTAAATAATTCTTTCTATCTTTTCCTTCTTTTTAAATATACAACTTCATAAATGTTTTTTAAAGATGTTAAAATATATATAAGAATATCTATTCATAATTTTTATATATTTGCGAAAATTATGGAAATTAATCCAGATACAAACGATCCATCATGCACAGTAAAAGAAAATTGTATATATATTGAGAGTTAAACATATAAAATATCTTATTAAATATATTTTATTAAAGATAATACGAAAAATAAATTTATTTAATCCTCAATACTCACATCTCAAAAAAGTCCCTATCTACCCACATCGGATATTTGTAACCCAGCATTTCTTTTGCTTGTATCTCAGATTTAGTGCATCGTTTTAACTAATTTTTTAATCTATCATTTGAAGACTGAAAAAAAGAATTTTTGAGTTAGAAACTCTAAAATGTCGTAGCACAAAAGATATTTTGCAATAAATGAAAAAGGATCGGAAAAAAACGTATGAAAATCGAGAGAATTACGCTATCTCTTGTGGTTACTGAGGGTTAAATATAAAAATTATAAAAAATGCAGTATATATTATGTGATATGACAGCATCTATTTCATTCATGAAAAGAAGACACAATATTTACTATAGGCATATATTTTTTGAGCTCTATTCTTCTACTAAAAAATAGAATTTTGACATCTTTTTTACCACAAAAATCTGCATATAATATTCTATTAGGATCACGAAGAAAAAGTAACGAAGAAGTAATAACTCGTTATATTTTGAGTAACAATAACGGTAACGAGGTATTTTTGCAAATCAATAATTTTTTAGGAATGAGTTATTTTTTACGAAAAAGAATGGTAACCATAACGAGTTATTTTTGTAACGTTGCCAACCCTGGTGTATAGTTCATAAATTCTGCTAATATCCATGACAGATTTTATGCGAGATGACTGGGAAAAATTCAACAACGCTACGTACTGTCACGTATGCGAGAAATCGTTCGCGCCGCGGGTACGTAATCATTGTCCTCTCACCGAGCGATACAGAGACTCCGCACTGCAAACTGCAATGTACATTATAAGGATTCGTGTTGCATATCCGTAGTGTTTTACGATACAATTTATCAGGTTATGATGCATTTCGTCATCAAAGAAATTGCCATCTACAAAGAATGCGTTGATATGCTTTCAATAACAAAGGAAAAATATCTTATTCACCAAATACATTGATAGTATTAAAAACGATTTAAAAAATTGCATAAAATTTATCGATTCGTATAGATTTCTCGTTTCAAATTTGAACAATTATCATCTTTTCTTAGTATAGATAAGCTACGGATACTGCAACGCGAATTTTTCAATTTGTCCGAAGAAAATTTAATCTTTTGACACGAAAGGGCATCTTTCCGTACGAGTACATTGACTGCATCGAAAAGTATTGGAAGAGTATGTTTACTGCCTCGCAAATCGTTTTACAGTTCATTGACGACACGATATCTGAGAATGATTACGTACGCTGTTAACGTTGTTAAAAAAAACTTCTTCAAGCTCTCAGCACAGACTGTTTTTATTATAAGAGATTCAAAAATGGTTACAGAATGTATACAGCGCCATAACTCAATCATAGAGTATGCAATATTTTAGATCATATTTTAACACTCCCATTATCTTAAATGCTACATAATACCTAACATAGTCAGAAACTTATAATGTTTTTTAAAGTTTAATCCTTTTAAGAATATCAGCTGGCATATCAGCTGATGACAGATATTCAACTTTTATTAACTTATTAGAAATAGCTTCTCTAATAAAATGATGTCGCACATCTATATGTTTAGATTTTTTATAGGATTAGCAATTTCTGTGCACTCTGATTATCGTTAAACAAATTGATACAGTATAAATTTCCTGTTAATTCTTGTTGAACAAGTTTCTCAAGTAAATAATTTTTTTACATATTATACTTCCAAGATAACCATATATTCGGCTGGCTTCCATACTAAATAAAGCCACTGTTTTTTGTTTTGTACTTTCCCAAGAAGTTGCACAACCCTTAAGAGAGCTTAAATACAAAATCCATATATGATCTTCTATTTATTAAATCACTCGCCCAGTCAGCGTCAACAAAACCTTCTAATTCAGTATTATTGTATAATTATTTTTAAATTTCAAACCGTAATTTTTTGTAGCTTGTAAGTATCTTAATTCTTTTTGCACACCTTCAATGTGATTTAGTATATGAATTATAGGTGTTTTAATAAGCTTGCATTCTAACATATCAAATTTCTTTAGTAGCAAATCAATATAATTTTCTTGATCTAACCTTGCCACATTGTTAACCTTATCAATATTTATTCGCATACCAAGACACTATTTAACTTCAATTTAACCTAAGTCTTTAATCTTAAATTTCGAATTTAGCTTATCTTTCAGAAAAACTGTTTCTTCCTTATTGTTTGAAAAAATAAAAAAATTGTCGACGTACAACGCAATTACAGTAATTAAATCGTTCTCAATTTTTATATATAAACACTGTTCTAAATTTGATCTTTTATAGCCTAAGCCTGTCAACGTTTCATTTACTCTTTCATTCCAAGCTCTAGAAGACTGCTTCAGTCCATAAATCACCTTTGTTAATCTCAAAACTTTACTTTTATCTGATGATATAAAACCTTCAGGTTGTTTCATGAATAATTTTTCTTTCAGATGACCGTTAAGAAATACAGTTTTTACATTCAGATGAGTTATATCTAAACTTAACTTGACTGATAATGCCATAAGTAATCTTAGACTAGAGTTCCTAACCACTGGAGAAAAAGTTTTATCAAAATCTGATCTTTACGCCTTTAGCTACTAACCTAGTTCAATATTGCACTTTGTTTTTATTGTCAATCTTTCTTTTAAATATTCATTTACAGTCTATCAGTTAGTTTCTTCTTCTAGCATATCTTCTAACTCCCATGCATCGTTTTCTTCAAAAGATTGCAATTCTTCTGACATTGCCTGTTTCCATTTTTCTGCATCTGGTGTTGACAAAGCCTCAGCAACTGTAATTGAATCACTATCCAGCTTGATAATTTCTGTACGTTACACAATCATCAAATTTTCTTGCCTTTGGCGTTCTCTCCGATCTTCTAACTTCTGTGATTATATTCTCCTACTAATCTTCTTTTTCTCTTCTTCTTCAATTTCTTCCCCACTGAATCTATTATCTTCTCCCTAGAGTTATCTTCATTGGCTGATCCTGGGAATATTGAAACTTTAACTTCTTTCTTTGTATCTTCCATTATGACAACATCTCTACTTATTACTACACTGTTATTATCTGGTTATACAATGTATCCTTTGGCAGTATCAGTGTAATCGACAAGAATCAATTTTTTTGAATTCCTGTTCCATTTTGTCCTTTTTTCTTTAGGAATATGAATCATAACATTACTTCCAAAAATCCTTAGATACTTAATGTTTGGTTTTTTATCCATCCATATTTCAAATGGGGTTTTATCATTTAAACCAGATGCGATTGATCTGATCCTCAAGTATACAGCGGTGTTTGTTGTTTCAGCCCAGAATTTTTTATCCAAGTGAGCATCATATAATAAGCATCTTGCTTTTTCAACTATCATTTTGTTCATTCTTTCTGAAGAACCATTTTGTTCTGAAGAATAAGGTATTGTTTTCTGATGAATAATTCCACTCTTCTTTAAAAACCTCTCAAACACACCACTGCAAAATTCTCCTTCGTTATCTGACCTGAGAATCTTTATTTAGCAATTTTTCTGATTTTTCATCATTTTCTTGAAATCTTGAAATCGATCAAATACTTCATCCTTAGTTTTTAAGAAGCCATTCTACTGAAGCCAACATACAAAAGCCATTCTACTGAAGTCATCCACCAGAATTAGAAAATACTTGGATCCTCCTATAGACTCAACCTCTATTAGGTCACATACGTCGGTATGTATGATTTCCAACAATTCTTCTGCTCTAGTATCTTTACCTGGAAACGATGATCTTGCTTGTTTTTCTTCATTGCACGATATACAGTTATATTTGTCCACTTCGATTTCACCCTTGCATAACAGTCCCTCAACAGCCTTTTCCTCCATTTTTCATTTTTTATAAAATCCCTGCTGTTTAGATATCCTAACCTGCGATGCCAAGTCACTCCTGTAGCAGCCAGAAAACTTTCTTTCTGCGACTCTATAACATTTAGCTTGTATACATTACTAATTAAATCCGCAACTCTATTAACTGTCCCTGTTTGCTGTAAATTCTGCAACCATTACTTTCAAACTTTACTTCGTTGCCATTTTTAATTAATTGATTTACGGACAATAAATTGGCAATTAATTGCGGAACATATAGCACATCTTTGACTAAAACATTGTATTTATGCTTTCCTACAATTATAGTTATGCTTACATTACCTGAACTCACTACTTGAACTTTGGACTTGTTGGCGATCATAATATCTTGCAGATCATTTGTTTTTGATTCTTCTGTCAACCAATCTCTCTTAACTCAAATGCATGCTAGCACCTGAGACCACGTATCAGTCATCTTTACTAAACTGACCCGTTAGAAAAATTACATTACATTACTAAAGACATTCGGATTCTTGTTACCACTTTTATTCGATTATCTTAGCGTTCGGACATTGATTCTTTACATTTGTAACAATAATGACCTGATTGTTTACATTTGTAACAATAAATCTCCTTTTTTATATCCGACTGTGCTGAACCTGCATGCTTCTTATCAACTTTTTTACTGTAGCTTTACTGACAAAAGCACTTTCTATCTTATCAATATCAGTTTCCATGTCTAACAGTTTTGATAGAGTCGTTTTGATAGAGTCTGCAATAACGGCGTACCTGAATCATTATCATTGATGAAAATTTCTCCGGCAATCCTGTCAAAAGCAACGAACCAATCCGTTCATTATTTATATTGAAACCGGTACCTCTCAATCTCTGCGCCATTTCTACCATTTGATTTACAAATGACGCCATCGAGTCACAGTTTTCTAATCTCGTAAAGATTAACGTTCGAAGTAGGCTAATCCTGGTGAATCCGGAATAATCGAACAACGACTTTAATTTTGTCCATAGCTCGGCTGCTGTCCTGATTTCTTTATATTATATGTATGTAGAGCGATGTGTCGATCGTCAAAATCAGCTTAGCTTTGGCCTTGACGATTTTTTCAGCATTCGTCTCATTCCATCGATGCATTTTTTTTGCATTCCATCAAGAATCACGAAATTCTCTGCGGCGAAAGCCTAATCGTCGTAATTCTCATGTCCTTTTAGTTTAGGAACGTTGGCCATGTAATTTACTGACGACATTGTGCGCTTGAAGAAGTAATAAAACTTAATAAAATTTCAAAAAACTAAATACTGGTCCCATAATCTGTTAAAAGGAACGACTTCTTCAAGCTCTCAGCACAGACTTTTATTATAAAAGATGTCCAAAAATGGTTACACAATGTATACAGCACCACAACTTAATCATAGAGTATGCAATATATTTAGATCGTATTCTAACAAACGTGTGGCAGCGGTTCTCCACTCTCCGAACATTTGGCAATTATAGCGACCTGTATGTAAAAACAGAAGTTTTGTTGTTGGCTGACGTCTTTGAAAATTTCTGCGATAGTTGCGTCGCGAGTTATGGGTTAGACTCCGCGTACTATTACCTTACCGGGCTTCACGAGACATTATGTTAATTCAGATATAAAATTCAAACTACTCACAGATGTCGATGGTAATGTTTATCGAGCGCGGTATACATGAAACAGATACTTGTGTTAAAAGATATGTGCGAGCTAATAACAAGTAACCGTTGTATGATCCGTCGAAATCGTCATCGTACTTGATATACTATGATGTCAACAATCCATACGATTAAGAAATGTGTTAACCATTAACTTACGCCGATTTTCGATGGGTAGATGATGTGCAAAATTTTGACTTTATGATCATCGCCGACAGGTTATATTTTCGAGATGGACATGGAGTACCCGCAACATGACGCGCATACTAACCTACCGTTCTATTCGTGCAAAAAACTACCCGGCAAATGTAAGGACAAGATCCTCGCAACATTATGCGATAACGTCGCAATATGCAGCAATATACTCGTTACTTCATATCGCAAAGGTTTACCGTATATTGCAATTTGCACAATCTCCATAACTTCGATTATATTGAACATAAAATTTAAAACATTGGCAATGAACGAGTTTGAAAAAAATTTATACAAATTTAATACGCGGTATTTAGCAAAACCATAGAAAATGTGCGCGATCACGTCGATGTGTGCCTCCTCACAAAATGGGAAAGCAAATATGATGCGGAGGCAATGATCGCCAAACCAAATTTTCACAGTCGAAGCGTCTTTTCAGAGAACCTAATCGCGATAGAACTACGTAAGCTCAAGGTGAAGTTTATCGGTTTATTAAACCGATATGTGAGTATGTGTATCCAAGACAAATTTCACTACGAGTACATGGCACCGATGTTTCATGAAAAATGCAAAATTATGTACACCGACACTGACAGTCTTATATGTCACGTAAAATGCCACGATGTGTATGACATTATGAAACATGATAAATAGATTCGATATAAACGATTACGCGGTCGACACAATTTTTTATCGCATTAAAAGTGTCAAGTTTCGTATAAAAAAAAAAGCATTTGCGGGAAACAATTACTTTTCTGTTTTAACCTCAAGAAATCTGCTGCTAAAAGCCATTATTTACTAGTGAAGGCTTATGGGGAGCGTGCTCTATCTGAAATCACTTGCAGAGATTGGTTTAGAAGATTAAAAAATAACGATTTTGATGTGAATGACAAAGAACGTCGGCCTAGTCAGCCGAAAAAGTTTTGAAGATAGAGGCATAATTTCAAGAAGATTCATGTTAGACACTTAAAGAGTTGTCGAAAACATTAAATGTCGATAAGTCATTAGCAAACGTTACAAGCAATGAAAATGATCCAGAAGCTTAGGAAACTGGGTCTCACATGAATTGAGAGTAAGAGACATTGCAAAACATTTAGCTATGTGTGAATTCTGCTTCAAAGATAAAAACGAAAGTCATTTTTGCATCAAATTTTGACTGTTGATTTTTGTTGTTTTAATTTTTGATGAAAATAGATTTGTTACGATAATCCTAAGCACAAGAAATCATGAGTGCGTTTCGGCGAACCATCAACATCAACAACAAAACAGGATATTCATGGAAAGAAAGTCATGCTGTGCATTTAGTGAGATCAAATCGGTATAGTGTACTATGAGTTGCTGCAACCGAGTCAAACCATCAACGCTACCGATGTCAATTACCCAATTTGAATCGAACACTCGAAAAAAAACACCCGCAATACGCCAAAAAACTTGATAAAATTATTCTTCTTCATGATAACACTAGATCACATGTTGCGGAACCAGTGAAGGAAATCTTGGAGGCATTTGAATGGAATGTTTTACCCCACTCGCCCTATTCACCAGCACGTTGCTCCTTTAGATTACCATTTATTTTGGTTGATGCAGCATGGTCTTTTTGAACAGCACTTCAGTTATTTCGAAGATACCAAAAAATGACTGAATCACTTCGAAAGAATCTGAATTCTTGAAAAAAAATTATAGCTTTCAATGAACAATATATTATGAATAAAATATCAAGTATCTTTTTGGTGGTCGATCATAAACATGAATTTTTATAACAAAAAACAAGAATTAATTCAAGCACCTGATATAATTCTTACAACAAATAGTCTTTATTCACGAATTGTGCGAATTGTCAAGTCTCAACCATTTCACGTAAACCTCGTTTCTCCTCTTGCGCAACACTTTTTCAATTAGATACACGTCGGGATTAGTGACGCGATGCAATTTATATTCGTAGAATTCTTCAGCGACTCTCCGCGAAAATTTTCCAATGGATTAGTTTGCTATATTTTGATAATTTTAACAACCTTCGTAATCCAATTCGACATGGTCCAACCTGACCTTTTTCAAAAATTGTCTTGAATTTGCTCACGCGTATCGAGTTACTCACCTTGTATCGCGCGGATGCGGAAATCTTTATTCGATTATAAACTATGATTAAGAGTCTGTCGGCGATCGCATGGCGATCACATCGACGCACATTGATAGTTCGATGTTTTCGCACATTGTAATTCAATACGAAACCCGGTAGAATGACGATCTATTTATAGTTTCCATTGTATGTAAATTGTTTCCACATGTTCTTCAATATACAGTTGAACTGTTCAATGACTGATGCCTTCATTACGAAAAATATAGAATAATGGTTGATGTTGCACTTCTTCAAGAGTTTCTGCACATCCGAGTTGTAAAATTCCTTTCCTCTGTCAGTCTGCAAATTTTTCGGGTATCTTCCATCGTCTTGAATTATCTTTGCGATCACCTTCATCACCTCGTTTCCGCTCTTGGCTTTGAGCGGCACGACACTGCGTGCTTATTCAGTCGATAATGGTGAGAATGTAGTAGCCTTTGTAAATTCGCGTATAAGGACATATCTCGATCACATCTCCCTGTCACAAGTCACATCTGTGTACTATGACGTGTCTTCGCTTTCTTCTTGCCAGAGCATGCAATTCATCAACCATTTGTCGAACATTGCGAATAATTATTCAGCACGATGCACTTCTCGAATTGTTTTTCACATTCGATTAGCATAAACTAGGGATGGACGATATTCAGAAAAAACATCGATGTGAACATATTCGATCACTAAAAACTCGAAAATCGATTATTCGAAGAAAAATCGATTCATCGATTTAAAATCGAAAAGTATAAAATACGAAATAAACTATATATGATTGTTATTATTATTTTGATTGAATTATTATTTTATATTAATTTTATTCAAAGTAAATACTCTCGGCCGATTTTGAAATTCTTTCTGCGGTTAAAAAAAATATATCATTGGATAAAAGAAAATTATTTGGATAATAAATTAGGATTCCGGTTACACAAATGTAAGATTAATTTTCTCAGTTCAATTTACTCTTTATTTGTAATCTAAGAATTAGAAAGAGATAAACATTAAGTTAACCGAGATTGAAGTTAATCTTACATTTGTGAAACCGAGCCTCAAGCATAAATTTGTTATAAAAATTTCAGATAAACTATATAAACTCTATATAAACTTTATATATTTTTTAGTACATATATATTTAATGAACTATATAAAATATTTTATATAAAATAAATCATTTAATATGTGAAATAAAACTTTACATAAAGGAAACATATTACATAAAGGTAACATGTTAATCGCGATAATTATTACTTGATACAGGAACATAAAAAACACGTGCTAAACTAGTATCTTATACTAATTTCCACTCTTTTGAAGTGAAAGAAAACTTAAAAATAGCTGGTTTAAGTGCTCACTAGTTAGTCTGTTCCTATCATCAGATTTTATCCGATCGGCAGAAAATATTCTTTCTTAGCTGGAATTGTAGCAATGGCATTTCCATATTGCCAAACTAATACATATAGGGATGTTTGATGCATTATCGCAGTAATTATATCATTAACAAGAACAGTAATCTTTGTTTCATCCAAGTTGAAATTTGCCATTACCGAAAGCAAAGAATCGGTAATGTACTCTGCAATATGATGTGCATTTAAGGAAAGATACCGACACATCCGCTTTTTATCATGAGATCCATCGATCGGTAATGCACGGTTACTCCAAGATAACTCTGACTTACTTATATCACTCTAAGATAATTCTGACTTACTTATATCAGTCCATATATCACACGTCAGTGTGTATGAGGAAGCGCCTTGAAGATTTGTCTTGAACGACTTTTTCAGTACATCATATAGAGTTTATCATTTTTGTAATCACTTTCCTACTTGGAAGATTGTACAGGGAAAATGTTTTCATTAGTTTAAAATCATCATTTTTGACGACTAATAAAGGCATATAATCTAGCATAATCATATACAAAATAGCATTGGTAATTCTATTTACATGTTTACCTTCATCTGCAAATAACAAAGAGAAATATTAATAAAATTATAAAAACATAAAATATTATTGGGAGTACAAATAAATTTCTGCCGTTTTTTATCAAAAATTAAGCATTTATTGTGAAAGAACGGTACATAATGTTTTATTCAAAGTAATGGCCATCGCTAGTCACTACTTTTTCCCATCTTTCTGATAGCATGTGGATACCACGTCGGAAGAACGCTTCATCTTTTGAGGCTATCCAATCATCGATACAATTTTTGGTATCTTCATATGATGTGAAGTGCTGCTCA
>Ga0157363_1006709_pt1 | contig 10862 bp, 9 predicted proteins | sample AttsexASBM1_FD_111477 | JGI IMG/M metagenome (GOLD analysis project Ga0157363, IMG submission 111477) | Fungus gardens microbial communities from leaf cutter ant in Ribeirão Preto, State of São Paulo, Brazil - Atta sexdens ASBM1 | ecosystem: Host-associated > Fungi > Mycelium > Unclassified ...
GAAATGAGAATGCTAACTTTAACGTTTATCAAACATTAATTTATTTTTTCATAAAAATTATAAATATTGATTATTGTTCTGTAATGTCTCGAAAATAAACCTTGTATTATCATTATCGCATCATGTTATATATGAGGCAGCATTAACGTCCGTTTAAATGACAGCATAAATTTTCTAATTTTATAATATGCATCAATAGATAGCCAACAACGAGATAAGTTTAACTGAACGTACAAGAAATATTTTCTATTGTTCGTGGTAAATTACATGACGTTCGTCTGAAAAAAATCTACATAAAAGCGAACTAGTTATCTGCAAACATAGTTAGCTCAAAGATGCGTTGCAAATTGATTATTTTGTTTCTATTCTTCGGTAGTGTATTATTTTTAATTTCATATTACAATAACAAATAAATATAATCAATATAATCAATATAATCAATATAATTAATATATAATCAATATAATTAATGTTCTTTTCTTTCTATAATTTTTTTCAGAGATTAATGTATTTTGTGTGATAACGGAAAGTATTTATTATAATGAAACGTTTTCCACGTTATCTGCATCTCGAAAGAATCAACCAAATATTGAATCATTTGTTTTAGTAAATCCAAAACAGATTCAACATGCGGAAGTAATAATAAAACATTTCTTAGCGAGATTAACTGGATCATTCGCTCAGCCAATAATTTTGAGATTGTCGTTTTCCGATGGAGGCAATTTGGGAAGTACAATTAGTAAAATAAGCAAGATTATACGTGCAAAAATTATGGAATTCGCGCAAATTAGCGGACTAACTGCATCAGTTCGTCAATATAAACAAACATTATGGAATTCTACAATTTCTAAAAATTGGTTTACCGAAAGTCTTGTCCAGGAATCGCTGCTATTATACGATTTGATTGGAATAGGAGAAGAGATTGGATTTGCGATTAATCATTATTTCAAAACATATAATATGACTTTGTATGAGAATAAGGTAAGCTCGAAAGAGAGATTGTTTTAGAAGTTTAAGGAAATTATAATTAAGATATAAATATGTAAATAGATTATAGTTTCAAAAGCAACCATTTAATTATCGATGGTATCGAGAGAAAAACATTTGGGCAATCTATTTATGAATTAGAACAATTATATAAATAACACAATCTATTAATATTTATTTCAGGATTTATCACTAGAGACGAAGAATTTCAAGTTTTTCAGTACCATAAATGACGCCACCAGTTTTAGTGAAAAATTATTTAAATGTTTGTTGCCAGTAACAAACAGAAAGAATCCAACATCATCTTTTAATCTCGATCGAGCTCTTATAAATTTAGCGAAAGATTCACCCGACAACACTGTGAAATTGTTTAAGTTTCGCTTAAATCAAGCATTCATCCGTTCTACACCAAGTAACAGTACAACTAATGAACAATTGTACATGTTGCTATGTCATTCACTTATTGAAAGGGTCAGTCATTACAGCGCTTGTATTAAAGAATTACGACATTTCGTGACTTGCGTATCTTTATCAAGAGATCAAGACTCGTATGAAGCAATCGATCATCATAGATTTCTTACTAAATCATGGTTAACTGTTATTGAAACTTTAAGTGGATGTAAGATTAATATCGACAATGCGAGCATTAACTGTCAGTTTTATCGAAGATTGCCGAAATCTACAACGCAGCAAGTGAAATATATTTACGAAAAAATTTTAGACCAACAGATATCTAAACGCTCCCCTTTTTATCTTATCGTGAATAAACTCGGGAATATTCTTTCGAGAAGCGAATGGGGAAGACAATTAACGTATGATGTGTTTAAGTATTTTGCAATTTATCAGGAAGGCCACAGGAAGTTGAATATGCTTTCGAAAAATGCTGCTAAGGACAAGAGAGTGGCTATGAGGTTAATGATATTTTAATAACTCATGTATTTATTAATCTTTATTACAGTGTACGATATAATTTCTCAGAATTTTATACTATTAATATTAAAAATGCAACTAAAATAGTATTTATTTAAAAATTTATATAAATAATTGTTTTAGATATAAAAAAATGTCTGTATCACTAAATATATATAAAAATGGTATATTAAGTGAAACGATACTTGCTATTAGAAACTTTCATCGTTTTGCATTAAAAATGCAACAATTTCTTATCAATGGTATTAGAAGTTCTTTTAAAGTATCATGGCAGAATCATTACAACATTCTCTCCTGCTTGTCTAAATGGATGATGAAACTTTTGGAATTATTTGGATGTGCAGATTTAAATGATACAGACATCGAAACGTCAACTCCTATTATTTCGTTAGATAATATAACAGATTCAAGTAGTGTAAGTGAGGAGGAGTTTGATGAAAATGATCAAATGAGACAGCTCGTGAAATATTCTAAAAGAGATCGTAAGTATTATATTAATACATATGAGAAAGATAATATTTCAACATACTATAATTACTATAATTACAATTATATACATACATACTATAATAATTATTAATTTTTTTAAATTGTTTCAAAATTGTTAAAAAAATATTTTACTTTGATAACAGTTTCAGTAAATAATATTTTTATTTTCTTCAAGTTCTATTAATTGATTCTAAATTAACTAAAAATATTTGGAACTATAATAATTTGTGCAATAGTAAAATTAATTTTACAAATAAATTTTATATTTATTTCCGCAGAAATAAGAAAGGAGGCCGATAACATTTTTGGAAAACTAATGCATTTAATGAATCATGTAAGTAAAGTGCAAAGTCAAAATTACAGGAGCACGTTAACATGTTTGGCAAATAACTTGCTATTGGTTACTATGTTCATGGAAACAATTAGCTTTGTTTCTACATTATTTTGTTTGGGAGAGCATAAAGATGAATCTAATCTCGAAGAATTGACGGAATCCACCTGGATGTAAACGTAGATCTTTGTTTTTAATAAATTTATCAGAAATCGCGGCAATAAAAACAAAATTCTTTCAATGTATATTTACAAATGTAACAAATAGTTTTTATGGCCTAAACTTTAATAAAAGCTATTTTAAGAGAGAGAAGCAATGAATAATTTTCGATTTATCAATGTTAAAATAATTTAATTAAATTTAATATATTAATATATAATTAATTAATTTTTTTGCTGTAAGAAAAAATTTCTCAGAAATTGATATCTATGGTAAAGATTAAATTTTATTCAAAATATGTTTAAAATGTAATAAATGATTCTTATGATTTAAATTTTAATGAAAGCTACTTTAAAAAAGAGAAACGATGAATAATTTGCGATTTATTAATGTTAAAATATATAATGTAATATATGCATATATAACGTGATATGTATGTTTTGTACAGGAATAAATCCACCTATAATTATAAACACTTTCTCTGACTATAAATCGCTTTTCGATTAATCATTCTTTCCTGGGAGCTATTTACGAGATCATTTTGCATGATTTTACAAAAGAGAGAGAGAGGAGTTCGGTCATTGTACGTATGTGTTGACGAATCGATTTCAAAATTGCATTGAGCATGTATCTGATATCACTATGAGCATCTCGTGATCTTGCGTGCATATTTTGTTTATTTCTAATCAGACATTATTCGACTGTTAACTCCGTTTCTTCGAAAACAAATTTTTGTAATTTTAACAAATTTTTATGTAAATACAATAATGCATGCATACAAGTGCTGAAAATGTTCATAACAGGTGAATTCATTTCTGTGCAAAATACATATATCACGTTTATCCTTTACAAAGAAATCAATAAATTTGAAGATATATTGAAATTAATGAGTGGTAGTGTACATTGCACATTAAACGCAATTTTCATGTTTTTAAGATAAAAACTGTGATATTTTAATCGGTTCTTATATCAAGATTATCTTAAGTATTTTAAAATGCTAAACGTCTTAGATTGGTTTACGTTATCTTAACATTGTACTTAAGATATTCTTAAATATAAGAATTGTGTGACTATGAATGTCAGCCTAGGAATCTTTACAATAATTTCATTGCTAATAAATATTTGACTCGTTGCGACAAGGTATGATAAATTTCAAATTATCACTTTGCTTATGGCACTTACATAAATCATGTTCAATCTTGGTACTATTGTAATGCTGTAATTGCGATAGTATCATCGTTTGTTGCTGTTAAACGTTCACGAAATATATCTTGTCTGACATTTACAATCAAGGGGAAATAGATCGTCACACTTTACATATGCTAGATCTCATTGTATGATGACACAGTCAGCAAAAATGCGCGGAGCAGTCATTGTTCTTTATTTTGCCGGTACGAATAATTATTTATATTATACAGTACTGTTAACAATAAAACAAACAAATATTTATGCCTTTAATTATAATCGTATAAAAGTATGTATAAGTTATAAAACATAATACACTGTTCAAAAAACAATTAAGTTGCTTCTTTATTACATGTAATATTTAATATTGTTAATGAAAATGAAGTTACAAGTAACTTAAATTTAATGTTTATGCATTGAACTTCATGCAAATCTACATAGAGTTTAATAAAAAATATACTAATCTTCTAACACGAACCTTCTTACATGAACGAAAAGAATTGATATTATTTTATATTGTAATAGTATTAAACTTCGTAAAATTTTATGAAAAGTACACTAAATTTCATAAATATGTATATAAATGTACTTTTCAGTTACAAATATATTAAATTTAATTTAATAAGTGTAACTTTCATAAAATTGAATTTAGTTTGTGTAAAAGTACATTAAAAATTTCATGACATTTTTAACAGTGTAGTATAATATTATAGTAATAATTAAATAGACACTATTTCCATTATTATTCCCTAATAGTATATATTGGTTAAACATTGGCCAATATTGAGCCAATATTTGGACAATATTGTGTTACTAGAGATAGCTAATACAAGCTATCTCTAATACACAATGTTCCGTATACATGTATACTCTAGGATTTCTGTTAGAAGAAACATATGGAAATGCAACGTATACAGCGCAATCAAAAATTATTGGAGGACAATCAATCGACATAAGATATAGACCTTTTATGGTTAAGTATTTTTTAACTATACGTCGACGTATATAGATGATTTATCCATTTGCTAATATTTTCTAAAAATAATACTTGCAGCTGTCTTTACATAATTCATATGGATTTTTGTGCGGCGCCAGTATATTATCGAGCACATGGGCTATTACTGCTCTTCATTGTTTGTAATAAGATTTTAACATCATGATTCGTTATTATTAATTCTTTTAACATATTCTTGTTGAAGTATTAATATTTAATTAAACTTACGAACTGAGCATAGTAAGTTTATTTTTAATAATTTTAATGCTTTATTTTAATATTTTATTATTTTCTAGAATCTCGGTACCATCGCAATATTATGTACGGGCTGGATCTAATAAAATGGATAGAGGCGGATCTGTGCATAGAGTAACGAACATTCGCGTATATAATGATACATATCGTTCTTGGTTTTTAAGATTATTTTATCACGACATCGCACTTCTCGAAGTGAAACCACCATTTCATTTTTCGAAAACAATCAAGCCAATTCATTTACCAAGATCATCCCATAATTTGCCATTTCAACTGTTAGTCTGTGGTTGGGGATACATAAATGATAAAAAAGTAAGTTAAATTGTAAAGATTTATAAAGTGCTTTTTTAAACATTTTATACTGCTTATTTGTATATTTCCTACTTATGTATAAATTGCAAAAATATCAAATGTTTAAATTACTGATAATTGAAACAACAAAATTTGAAACTGCGGGATTTCAAACATATGTATAGAATGTTTTTACTAAATAAAAATGCTATTGATGTCTTTTATATTATATTTATATTCTCTTTTTGATACACGTCTCAAATTTTTTGTTATCTATTAATTTATTATTAGAAATTAAAAGGAATAAAAAAAGTATACAATTTAATTCAAATAATTTATAGAAAGAGAATGCTGAAACTCTAATGGGCGTTTACGTTCAGCACGTTCCATATGAAACCTGTATTAATATTACATCTTTATACGCGACACTCGTCAAAGATGACTATCATTTATGTTACGGAACCCAAGGAAAAGATGCTTGTTTTGGAGACTCCGGAGGAGCATTGGCCAATAGAAGGACAATTTACGGCATTGTGTCTTTTGGTCATGGTTGTGGAAAAGTAGCTGGCGTTTATGTCAAAGTTTTCTATTATCGAGAATGGATTAAATCTGTTATAAATTTATAATCGAACATGCAAGTACACGTTTTATGATTTTATTTCTTCTGATTATTTTCTACATTTTAATTTTTTCTATTTCTTTACTCATTAACCATTAATAATTAACAATAAAAAAATGAAGATTTGATAAAAGTGATGTAACATATGATTTGTAAATTAATTAATTATTTTAGAAGTTAACATTAAAAAAATTGGCATTTTATTATTTCTCGATCATATTTGCAATGAGCTTTAGCTTGTAGATAACGTTTAGTAAAATTACATATCTTACAATTTTTTTTCTTTATATTCATGCTGATGAAAACACGAATAAAATTGAGAAGCGACTTTGTCGACACATCATGCCACTAAAAGCCTCGTGTTTTTATCCGCACAGGTTGAAAGTATTGTTTTCGAGAGAATAGGCACAAAAGGCATATCGAATCACAGAGTCATGAACCCTCCTGCGTTCAGGTTCGGTGCGTGCAGGAAATCCACTACATACACGTGCTGCGCAAGAGTGTCGCGCACGCCTGCACGCGGCTCACTCGTGCAATGCTGAATAAAAGATGTACGTGACTACGTAATATACGTAATGAATATTTAGTTTTACGTGATAATGATATTTCTTAATGATATTGGATACTTATGCATATACTGATCATTAAAATTAACGGAATGGTGCTAAATTAAATATGAAAATGACGCTTGAAAAGATTATCTGGCTAAGTAGATTTTTGCAATGATAGAGAGGTGATCAGTTATGAATAAAAAAAAGATTTTTTGAGTAATATTACATGTACAAAATATTTATAACTGTTTTATATTTAACGTAAAGTCATTAAAATATTATCGGAATTTGATTTCTAAATTATTCTACAATTTAAAATTATTTGCATCTTAACAATCGCAATATTAACATGAACCATATAAAAATAATATTTACGAATTTATTCAAGAGATATGTCTCGCGCTAAGTAAACGCATCAGCGAGATACGGTAATTATATAAAATAAATTAAATTATTACAAATTTATATTTATATTTATATTTATTTATTGATAATACATATCTATTTATTGATAATAAATAGATATATATACATATGATAAATGATAAAAATGATAAAAATCATGAGATAAAGCAAATAGCATACAACACATTTTTTTTTTCTGCTATGTGCTGTTTATTTGGTCATGCATGCATGCTTGTTACTTTCAAGCTACTATTTACTGATATGACTCATCCATGTTTTCCTGTGAGAAGCGAACCTCTGCCAGGTTTTCCGTTCGTGCTTCTAAGGGTCTTTAAACTCCCTTGCCACGTGCAAACTATGAGTGTCTCCGTAAAAGATCGTGAGAAGTGCATTATCGTAACGAGACATCCGCCACATTTAGATGTGAACAGACAAACTGCTTTTACATACGGATATTGCGCTATTAATTCCGATCGAGATATAGTCTAATGACAATAATAAATTTCTAGAAATGATGATATATTGCTAATTGATAACAGAAACGAATCAGCAGTATGAATAGATTTTCATGTAGTGACATGTATTATTGTATTACATATGGTAATATCGTATTATGTATAATAATTGTACGAGTGTATATTATTTAAAAATAAATCTACTAAACATTTGTGTAGCATGTATAACGTTACCTTGATTCATAATAGTAATCTATATACGACAATCCTATATCCGCAAAATATGAATATCAATGCTTGTCCGATTCAAAATGTTTATCGGTTATAATTGATGAATTTTTGTTGGTTAAATACTCATGTTTTTTTTATATGATAAAATCACAAGATTTTATCAATAGGATATACGCATTTCAAATTTATTGTAAAAAACAAAGTTGCATAGAAGATAATAAAATAAATATTGAAGAGATAAAAAAAATCGCAGGCGCAGAATAAATTTGAAATGCGTATATCTTATTGATAAAATCTTGCGATTTTATCATCAAATATGACAATTCTTTGAAATTACTTGTTAAAATAATTATTTGCGTTATATTAAGATAACAGTGATTATATTATTTCTATAATTGTTATCTCAATATGATAATTAAATTATTTTCTAGCAAGGCAAGAGATTTGTTGTAATCATTATATTTTATTTCATCTAATACCAAATTATAATGTAATTATAAATAATTTATATAATTAATTTATATAGAAAAAAGATTATCAATAGTTTTATTGTTTAAGAAAAAAAAATTTTTTTCACTCACCCATTCGTCACACACAGCATAGGATAAACTTTATTATGACAGTTCACAATCTTGCGACGAACTTTTAGAAACCAAGCGCTACTACATTTGGGACTACAATATTTTTGTTTAATATTATTATTTTGTACACTTTCAATGATATCGTCATTGTCTACAAATTCCCAGTTTGTGTCATTTATAATAGGTTTTTCACATGCTATCAGAATATACGAGTTCTGTGAATTCATACTGGAAGAATTCGATGTTGTAGCATCAATGTGCTCCTTGTGCTGCAGACAAACATTATCCATGACATCCGATTCAAGATGCTTGTCGGTTATAATTGATAAATTTCTGTTGGTTGAATATTCTTTTTCATAGATTGCAGACGATTTTTTTATCTCTTCAATGTGTATTTTGTTATCTTTTTTACGATTTTGTTTCTTGCAGTACAATTTGAATTTTACAAGATTGCTCAACATGGTTGTATTTGTGAATTATTTTAAATTTATCCTTGTAAATCTTCAAATTATGAATTTCTCACAAATTCTTATAAAACCATGAACTACACATATTTGCACATACATATACCAACTTTATTATGTAATAGATTTTTTTATCTTAGTTTATCACATTATTTTACAATAATTTGTAAATACGCGATATGATTGCGATTTATTAACTAGAAAGTCCTGGTCGTTCATTTAGTACGCGACCCCTGTGAAGGAAAAAGTGGCACTGAACAGGCTCTATGATATCAAGTATCCACGTTCAGGGATCCCAACTGATTGTGTATGCACATGCGAAGAGAAGGGGTGTACGCGTTTACTTACTCAGACTTTCTTTCTTTGTTAATGTAGAATAATAATAAAATATTTGTTATATTTTTGCGTTATATTTTGTATATATTTACTATATTTGCATATATTTACTATATTTGTATATTTTTATTCGATTTATTTTGCAAAATTATTTTCTACATATTAAACATTTTTATATCTACTTAAAAAAGTATTTAATTATAAAATATTGCAGCTATAATTTATTTATTATATATTATTAAAATATTACATATGTTATCCTCTTAAGGAACAAATTTTTGAAAGTTAGAAAAATTATTTTATTTGATGTTTCAAATGTATTTATTTACAATATGTTAAAATAAATATGAAACTAGGATCTATTAAATTTTTTATATTTTTTTATTATTCCTTACGGAATATTTGCTCCCATTAATACTATACTGTATTTCATTAAACAGTTAAATGTCAGGTAAAACTAAACGATGGATCGATATTCCTCAAGAAATAAAAATATTATATAAATCATTTTAAATTCTGCAATTTTTAATGTAGAAAAACATTGAAAGTCTTTATTATGTTCTACTTTAAATTATGAGTTTTTATTTCAGAACTTGTATAAGAATATTCTGTAAATTTTTTTTAATATAATGCGAATAATCAGTTAATTAATAAATAATATTCGTTTTTTTATTAGGATAAAAAATTGAATTAAATGTAATTTTAATGCTACAATTATATTATATTTAATAATTAATATTATTGAATTATTTTATTGAAATTAATAATGTTTATATCTTTCTCAGAGTTGTTTCTAATTTCATGTTACATATGCATGTGTGAGATGGAAAATAAATCTAGGAATTCACTTAAAATATGCGTGAAAGATAAGATAAAAGAGAATTCCCAAAGCTAATGATATTGTAGTTTCCGGTTTATATATATATATATATATATAGTATAGTAGATATTTATATCACATGATTATGAGCATGTCAATGCAGATAAAATAAACAAATATAATAAAATATAATAAATACTTTCTATATCTTACTTCAACTTTTAATTCATAATTTCATATTTAATTTTCAGCTTTTTGTATTTATATAAAACGCACGTATATTACTTCTTAAATATAAAGATAATCTGTGCAATAATTTGACAATTATACTGCTAATTTGATCTAATTATTAGCCTGATCTTGTTATTTGTAAATAACAAGATCAATTATATTTTATTTTTATACATGAATATGATAAATAATTAGTAATCATTTGAATATCAAATTGCATGTCAACATTCCGTGCAATTATTAGATCAGCACATTTACGTGTGTAAATACATACTACGTATTCTTCAATAGAATACTTCGTTTTATTTTACGTTTTTAAATAAAATAATGCATGTTCTTATTTATATCGTATCTATAACTTATTTTTCATGTGCGGTTTGTTAAATTATTTATTTACATACTTTACAATATTTACATACTTTATTATTTACATACTTTACAATATATATATATATATATATATATATATATATATATATATATATATATATATATATATATTGTATATATATAATAATAATAAATAAAATATATAAATAAAATGTTTA
>Ga0157363_1006710_pt1 | contig 10862 bp, 3 predicted proteins | sample AttsexASBM1_FD_111477 | JGI IMG/M metagenome (GOLD analysis project Ga0157363, IMG submission 111477) | Fungus gardens microbial communities from leaf cutter ant in Ribeirão Preto, State of São Paulo, Brazil - Atta sexdens ASBM1 | ecosystem: Host-associated > Fungi > Mycelium > Unclassified ...
GATTAGAAAAAGATGAAAAGTAAGTTGAACCGAGATTAAAGTTAATCCATATTGGTAGAAACAAGTTAATCAAATAAAAATGATGAGCAACATTTTAATGAGAATTTTAGAAAGAAGCCATTTAAATAACTTAAAAATTTTTTAATTAAATCAAAAATTTTAACAAACATTTGTGAAATACGCGCTTTAAATGTCAGAATCTGCAGGTGCAATGATGTCATACCTTCGATTCGTCTATCGACGAGTAGGAAAATTAACAGAGTTTCCGGATACATTAGCAAATTCTTGGTGCAGCGGAGTATGTACCTTGGCTGCAGTTTCGTCCGCGCTTAAATTCGCGTTTCGTCGGACTGAAGACTCCGGCGACGATGCGTCATACTAATGTACCGTGGCAATATATGGCACTCTGGTCCCGGTGACTTGAATTTTCTTATCCTCCTGACGAAGGTCCGGATATTTTTCGAGATAACTTCTCGCACATGCATATGCACTGCTGAAGATGTCGCGCCGAACTTCGGAGAAGAATGTTAGATAAATTAAACGTGTTATTAAGGATGTATGCGTCAAAAATCAAAATATTATCAAAAATATAAAATTTTAATAGAAATGTAAAAACTTCATTGTTTCACTATTACGTCTAAATATCTGTACAAAATTTGAACACAATTTTCTTATTAGTTTAAAAGTTGTTTAATTTTTGTTAACTTTGATTCTTAAATAAAAGCGTGTTTTGTAATTAAACTTATTTATAAATTTGAAAAAGTAACATTAAGAAGTAAATTTGAAACATATATTGATCAAACAATAATAAATATGTCTAAATTATTGATTTAAAATTGCAGAGAGAAAAAGGCCACCATTTTTCATTTGTGCATTTTTCGTCGTACGATAAATTTTTCATGTCTGTTGCTTAGCTGTAGAATAGAAAGATCTGAAGATTTCTCTATTCTACACACATTTGTTGTATGACAAAAACGCACAAATGAAATAGAATCCAAATATGTTTATTTTGTCACAAAATCATCAAGCTAAATTTTTTGTTTTTCATAGTTGGTTTCAAGGCACATTTATAGTCTGATATCATCGAAATTTTATAATAATAAATTATTTATTAAAATATTTATAAAAATATTTTTAATTGGGTGATATTAGTTTATTTGGACTGATATTGTTTGACTGATACTTTTAATTCATTGTATAGCCAAAACATCCTTAATTATGATAATATTATATTTCTACGAATTTCTGTATTAATGTATATGAAAGACAAATTGTTGTATTTTGTAAAAAAAAAGAATACTAATGAATCTAAACAGAATTAAAATAATTCAATTAAATCGATAAATATATCCTGTAAAATTACTATCAAAAATTCCGATAATCAGATCTTTCATCCGTTAAAAGTTACTTAAAGAGAAAGGAAGATGCCCACGGTATAAAAGAGTTTCTGCCTTAGAGATAGAAACTCTGAAATCTATAAATTCACTTAGAGTATGATCAAATCTATTGCTCAATACCAAATTTCATCTTTTTCGTAAAGTAAAGTTGAAAAAAATCATGTTTGAAATTTTTACCGAAGTGACGACGCGACGATAAATAAATTATGAAACATTTTCTTTATTCACGATTAATAAAAATAGGCATTAACAAGTAACGTTTACAATAACGTAATACATCAAATTAATAAAATTATAAAATTTTTAGATAAAATTTCTCAAGAACATTAGTGTAAACGTAGATAATGGAAATAAACGGAAATAAAAGATGGCTATATCGTTAGCGTATTATGTACACAATAGGTGTTTTTTATTGCTGCACTCTAAACTGGTCAATAAGTTGAAGTGAAATAAACGTATATTTGTTTCATTTCAACTTATTGCACTGTGTGTATTAGTTAGAAAGGGCAGCAATAAAAAACAAACCTAATATGTACCACGAAAAGATGCATGATCCTGAAATTTTCGACGCTGCATATATGCATTAAGTATATTTAGTATATGAATAATTTAACGATAACTTTCAAGAATAAACACATTTCTTTGAGTGTTATAATGAGTCGTTTGATCGTAGAATAAACTTTTGTTCTAAATTTCACATCATGAATTCAAATCACACAAACGACACATAAGGGAAACACAAGATGCCGATTAAAGATGCCATCTCTTCTTTTGCGGAAAATAAATTAGTTAACTTCTACATGATACATACGTTGAGAAAGTTCTAAGTTCACATGAACGTAAACGGTACACGATCGCCTCAAGTCCTGAATTTAAAGTAAGATTCAAATATATGTTGATGTATTAGGTGTAGTAAAAAGAAATCCATTATTTTCATCCATTCAATTTCATGCAAAAATAATAGATTTCTTTTTACTACACCTAATATATTGTATTTCAAAATTGTATTTTTATATTTACACAAAAATCAAAATACGCAATCAAAATCTTAAACGATAATGTTGCTTTGTGTCTGTATTGTCCAGTAAACTTACATCTTTATTGTAATTCCAGATTTTTCTTTTTTGAAAAGAAATTAGAAATTAGAGAATTTTTTTATACGTATTATAAGAAAATTGCCGTTACATTATGTTTAGTAATTGATAATACAATATTCGAAATAAAAATAACATCGGGGAATATTTAAGAAAATGTTCTTTAATTCTATATAAGTATAATAAACTCTCAATAAACTCTGAGCAAAATTATATTTTGATGAGATTGGAGGCCGGAAGCTCAAGTTTCGCACGTGCAGTGCAATACGCAACAGGATCAAACTATGTTACTCAAACCGCCCACACTCTCAAATATATAATTCATCTATCCTCCCTGTATCTCGTTTTATCCCTCGCATCTCATATATGCGAATCTCGTGAAGTTTTTCGGATCCATGAGGGAAGACGACGGTTGTTTTCGAATAACGTCCATTAAATGGGACGTAACGGCGGCGCATCAATTAAAATAATCAGGCACCGCGCTAGCAAGACACGCTTCAGCGAGTAGTTTGGCAACGTTGATCTGTCCTTTCTCTCTCTCTCCTTCCTCTCTCTCTCTCTCTCTCTCTCTCTCTCTCTCTCTCTCGCAATCTCAGTATAAGATTCTCTCATGTTTCTGCCTGCGTATACGACGCGGAATACGTTCTAGCGCAATCGTGAATTATGAATTTGCTTCACGATCGCGCATAATGAGAGACTTCACCATCGCGCTTTTCCATTGCTTTATGATCCAACCTATGCTCTCTCTTAATATTCGGGCCATAGAAATCTAGGATCATGAAGAAGAAGGAGGAGGCAAGGACGAAATCGCAAGCGTCCACGCGATTTACTGGCCACGCAGAGTTGTGTATCGAAAGAAAATGTATAGATAAGAGCGATCTCGATAACGACACATTCATCTGTACAGGCAAGGACACATTTATCTTGACCAATGTAGATTTTAACGAGCAACTGTTTATTCATAATCGTAATCAAACCCATTCGCGTTTTACGCTCGTCCGGCATGACGGACACGTGATGGGTATGTAATCTCGTGACGTACACGCCCGCCACTAGTTCTGTCTATGGAAAAAAAGTTGGATACAGCATAAGTGAACGAAATATCACTAGAATATGATTAATGTGCTACGAATGTTTAAAGCGTTTTTTTAATTGGTCAATTTGTAAAATTCTTTCTTCTAATTAGTCAATCAAACGCTTCAAAGTATTTGTAGTAAAAATTTGGCCGCTGCCTTAAATAAATATAAATCACTTAAATACAAAGAAAATGCTATGATACACAAATAGCCCTTCTCTCATAATTTTATTATTTAAACTTTTATTTAAACTTTGGATTTTATTAATGCGTAGTAGTATAGTAGCATTAATAAATGTACGTAGTGCTTTAGTTTCGTCTTTATCGTAACTTTATCTGAAAGATACAATATTATATAAGCAAAAAAAACGTCATTATATAAGCATTTGTTTATGATGCCACTTCAGTGTTTTTGTTCTATCAATAATTATCATATTTGATTATTACGTCATTCTAAGAATAAATAGGTTTTTTTAAACATTTTTCTATGCGTCTATTACTATTTTGAAAAATATAAGATTTTCAAAAAATTGAAGTACGTCATTATTAAAATGCTTTTGAAATTATAAAATGTTACGGACATTTTTATCATTCCAATAATATTTACGCTTAGAAAAATGAAAGTCAATTTTTTCAAAGCAATGTTTCATCCTTTTAACATGTACTTATAATTAAAATAAAAAATACACATTTTTTGTTTTAATTTATATTACACATCTAAAATCTCTCAAATCAAAAAGGAGAAGAAAACACTTAAACTGATCTTCTTACTAAAAATGTATTCGTACTTTTGAGTTATATACTTACATTAAATATACTTTCTTCTGTCATACATAACAAATTCTCTCTTTTTATATTCTTTTTTGAGATTGTCCCGACTTACGGCATTAATAAAAGTAATATCAGTTATAAAAGAAATATGATAAAAAATAGCCAATTCGCTTTGACGTACAAAGAAAGAATTTTTATGAGATCTGTATCATATAAAAATAGTTTCTTTTGTGACATGCACAAAGAAACATAAGGAATTACATAAGGAGTGAATGCGAAATAAACTACATTAAATTTCAGTAAAGTAACGCAAAGTGCATATCTTCTATACGTTTACCAATAATGTCCATTAATGCTAAATCGCGATTTATTTTAATAGCCGCGAGTTATTTTAATAATCGCGTCACAGCTCCAACTTTACCATTGCATTGTTATCAAGCTCGTTTTTGTTGACATTTCCCTCGATGAAATATCGCAACGCTCGAATTTCATCTCGTGATTTATCAAACGGACGTATGAATGAATACTATCGTGTCTCTCGAGTTGTTCTCTTGCAGAAGCTTTCAGTAACTGATACTAATTAACCCGCCAACAATTTTAACGTTTTGCGTTCATTTGATGAAAAGATTTCAGTCATCCGTTTTATTATTTTTTTCTGTGATTAAGAGAATATGTTAAAATTAAAATTTTCAGAACTTCTTTTTTGATGTTAGGGTTTTTAAATATTCTATTTCAAAAATATATTTCTCAAAAATATTTTGATGTCTAAAAAATTAATAGATTTATGATCACTTGATTAAAACAAATTAAACAATTCATACGAAAACTGTTAATATAAAAAGATAAAAATCAAAATGAAAAATAAAAACATAGTTTTTTAAAATACAAAAGAAAATGCTTTGTAATTCTGAAATGACTTAAATATATATAAGTATGATGAAAAAACTTCTTAGAGCATTTAAATATATAAAACTATTTTCACAAAATTATATTTTTAAATTATCATGATATTTGAGAAATTGTCTAATCAACTTCAAACCGAAATATAATGTACATATTTTTTTGTTTGTAATTAACTCGACTCTTTAAAAGTGCATATTTTAATATTCAATCTAGACAATAATCATACTCATAGTAAGAAAGCACTTTTTTTAAAAATAATTGCATAAATAATTACATTAATATTGTACTCACTAAAACAAATTCTTTCTGCATAATGCTAATTATGTCATTTAATACTTTAAATGTTAACACATTTATTACTTCCACTTTTGCATTTGTATCCAACACGCGTAAAAGAATGAGATGTATTCTCGGTTGACTAACAAGAGCTTTAATCGGAATAAATAGCGATGGACATAATCGATCATTCTGCAAAATTGATTATAAATCAATTATCCTTTTGAGATAATCGATTAATCGATTTATAATCGTTCATTAAAGCTGTTTTATTTTTTATTAACTTATTGAAAAGTAATTAAAGTAAATAAAAATTATAATTTAAAACCTTCATTTCCTTATTTGTACATGTATGCGTATAAACTTCTTTAGAATACAATCTTTTTTGTAATTAAAACGTGTTAAAATAAGACATTTTTTTTAGAATACAATTTTTTTATAAATTACAAGTTTGTAATTTTTAATTAAAAAACTTAAAATTTTTATATTTTTGAGAGACAATCTATTTCTTCTTTCAGAAATAATTACCCAGTGGCAGAGAATAATCGTTCCACTGGCACAGAACTGCCAGGAATACATAAATATTTCACAGCTATTAGATAAATTTCTAGATGTCTAGTTTTCAAATATAATATATAGATTCTTCAAACAGATTAATATTTGGACATGATAGAAAGTTTCTAACTAAAATGATATTGTCTACACTAACTGCACAAAATTGAAAAGAATTTTCTATCAAACGAAAGAAATGCCAATAGACTTATGTCCGTATTCACAGTCAGACCTTATATTTAGGGCTTCCTTAAATTTATCTTTAGATGCCCGAATTATATATATAATTATTTTATTGGCTACTGAGCATCTAAAGATAAATTTAAGGACCTTAAATATATGGTAAGATTCTTAAATATAAGATCTGACTATGAATACGGACATTCAAATGAGCATGAGTGTTCACACAAGTGTATTGTATATAATGTGTGACATCGACTGATGGCCTAACGTGACCGAAGTTGTTACACACTTACATAAGTTGTTTATATGTCACACATTATATACAACGCGTTGATTGCGATGTAGTAAACACCATCTGATATCGGAATTCTTATCATTCTGCGCAGCCCCTAATTCTAAGAGTTCGTACAAACTATACGTGTTTGTAGATTACTATTTTGTAAGTACAGGCAAAATTTTCAAGCAAATGTTGTCACGACTTAACAGCTTGAGACGCCATGTTACACAAGAATTGATAAAAAATATCAATTTTGAAATTTTTAGTCATTCTCGGCATAAACTCACAAACATGTATTAATGCGTATACTTTAATCCTGGAAAAAAATTTTCGAATCTGTGAAAGAGAAAAAAGTATTTGTTATACAAAAATTAGATGATTTAGTCAATAATATAGATGGCTTTATCGGTAAAAAGTTGTTCACATCTTAATATCTATAAACACATACATAAATACTCATATATAATTGAAATATGTCCATACATATTCATCTTTCTTATACATTCGTCTTTCTTTTATAAAATTACTTTTTAGTGTAACAGAAATAACAATAGCAATCTGAAGGGATAATTTTTGCAAACATTGTTTGTTTTAGAAAAAAATAAATTTTCAAAAATGTTAAAAAATTTGCTCAATTTTTTTTTACACAATTATGCATAATTTTATATAATTTATGCATAAGTAATTTTTTTTACATTCCTTCAAACTTGATTTTTTTCTAAAATAAATAGTGTAAAAATTACTCTTTTAATTATTTTTAATGTTTTCATATTACTATTGTTATCTTTATTACACTAAAAAGTAATTTTACAAAATAAAGAAGGATGTATGAACATTGTATAGGCATATATTTCATATAAAATTATGTATGTTTATAAATATTTATGTATATTTATACATATTTATACATATTCATGCATGAAAAATTTTTTACAGAGTAGGATCCCCTTAAAAAGCTATTGTAGATCCGAATTAATGGATAAAATTATCTGCACTTCAACTGTACTATAATCGAGGTGTAGATAATCGCTGCGTATAGCTTAGCGCCGAGACACTAACAGTGTCTCCAAATCTTCCGTTAGAAACTCCGCACAATAAAAAGGAACAGAAAACAGAGAATAAGAATTTCAACCTATCTTTTTCTAATAGAAATTGTATATTCCACAATACATGATTTCTGATAGGTTGAAGCTCTTCAGTCCTCCTTGATTTATGCAAATCAAAATCAAGCGCTCTCAGGTTGGCCAACAGTGCGGTGTATTTAGAGACACGAACGCAACAATATTATTAATTCTATTGATAAACATTTTTTAATATTGTTCTAACACTGAAATTTTAGCTACAGAAACCATCTTATTTTTTAATTTACAAAAATTACTTACTTTCTTACGTTTTAGATGAAAAAGATGTTTTCCACACTCTCGTCACGTATTGTCAAATGGAAGCTTTATATGAATTGCGCACAACTCGAAGAATAAAATTTCTCAATCCCAAAAGCGGCAAAAATCCAAAAAAATGGCTATTAAATAATTACTATTTTATCCGAAACTAAATTTTATTACTAGATATACTTAGAATAATTTTTTAAAACATTCTAATTTAGTGAGAAATGACAATGGAATCGACATCTAATCGATGTCGTATAGACATCGAAATCATCAAATCAATGTCGATTCGACATCGATTTTATTGTCATTTCTCACTGAGAAATATTTTCTTTATATAAGATTAAATATATGAAACTTCTTCGAGTAAAACGACAACATTATTAAAACATAACATTATTAAAAAGAAGATCGAAAATTCGGATGTGGTTCTTCATTCTGGCTACTTCTGTATTTTGTATATCTTACGATCAAGTGAATGTTAGATATGGATCTATTAAATTTCGGATTTAATAAAAAATTATAAAATCGGTAATACAGACATTCACTGATTTATGCCGTACTCTTGTATTTATTCTTCGTTTGACTCTGCCGTATTCACGGTTGCCACATTTCAACCAGTATTCTTAAGTTCGTCACTCGTGCCGGAGACTGTTGCCGCATTAGAGTAATCTCTCTAAAAATAGTTATTAACAGATTTGATTCTTTCATCGGAGATACATTTTTTAAATCGGAGGAAAGTCAACATATGTATATAAAAGTAAGAAAGGCATTAGCTGTACATTATCATTTCTAAAAAAATCATCAGTTTAAAATAATTAACCGTAAATTTTTCTGGAGACGTGGCAACTGTTGTTCGTATATATCACGAAGTAATCACGAGTAACGTCATGTCAATATTGTTATTTAAATTATTGTTATTTAAATTATTGAATATTATTATTTAAATCAGTAAATCTAATAATAGTAAAACTTGGCACTGGCTATCAGAATGCATACTGGAAAATGAAAAAAACATAGATGACTCTTCCATATATTGTGCTATTTCAATCTACTATCATATAATTAATTACAAAAAGGTAAGTGGGTTTTTCATATCTTGCCACGTTTTGTACAAACTTATGATAAAATAGCAGTACATATTCCAGTTAGAGAGTATTAAAATTCAGTGATTTAAATGTAGCTTGTTTAGAAGTCAATACCTACTTGCGTATATACTTCGTCAATTTCGGCAATGCACGTGCTTTCATAAGAAATAAAGTCGCACACCTTAAGATCGCCTAAGATGGGTACATTTGCAAGTTAAGAACGATGAAACAGATACATATCAAGTTGAAATACGAATTCGATCGTTAATTGCAGTGGTACTCTTTGTGATTTGTAGATTAATATTTAATTAATATATAATAAGAATTTTTTGAGCTTAATAAGATAACATTTGCTATAATTAAATTGTTTTATTAATCTTTTATCAACGATCCTCTTCAGTGAATGTTAAAATTTACATAATATTAATGTGTATATGTAAATTTTGTAATATTTACTGAAAAGGATCGTTAAAAAAAAGTTAAATCATTTGAAATATTGTTTATATGAAGGTTAATAAAACAGTTTAATTAGGATACATAATTCAACAATGAACATATAAATTTCAGAGGCTTATATCTCTTTTAATTATTGAATTAAAGATCTGAGTTTTGGCATACGATTTATGAATTTAATTGGCTACATACTGTAAACAATAACTTTTATTTACATCTTAATGATGTAATGAATTGCATTCAAAATATTTTTCAATTGATTCTAAATTCAAAGTTACAAAACATTTATTACGCAAGGTATTATTTAAATGTGGCGATTGCATAATGCTCGAGAAAAGAAACAGGAATGGTAATGTAGCCTTCGAAAAAAAGATTTTACTTAGTCAGAAATAGTAATAGGTGTAAAGGTTAATATACTGTCTTTTCTCCATGTGACGAGAAATCTTGCTTTATTGAATAATTCTCAAAATCGTGAAGCGGTAAACATTCTTAAATCTAACCGAAAATGAACAATCCAGCGCTGCTGTGAATAGATAATCAATCTCTGCTCTGATGATAACTAAACTTATGAATATAATAACTACAGAACTATTAGAACAAAATAATGAGAATAGCGTAAAGTATTCGAACTAATACTTAACACTGAATTTGATGTTATAGATAATTATCTCATGGCCAGATTATGATTAGAGAATCTTTAATATACGTAACGTGAACAACAGATTAATAGTAGATTACAATCAATTCACAGGATAATTATTTTGATATGAAAACCTCGAAGAAGAAGAGGGTTAATTACCAAACTGTCTTGCTTATTATTTAATTTTGCGTAATTCAAACTGTATATGAGTAAAATGTTAAATAATAAACAATACACATGAATATACATATATTTGTGTAATAATACGCTTAAGTATAAGAAAAATTAAGAAGTGTAATTAAATGCTAAAACATTTAATAAAGATGCGTTTTAATAAATGCGTTTTAATAAATGCTACGTATTGGCATATTAACATCACAATGTAAGGACGAGTAACTAAATAAATAATTCCAACTGAATAAATAATTCTAACTTGGAATTATTTATTTATCACACAATGTCAGCATTTATTATTACGGATTTTTACTTTCAAGCATTTTGAAACTTTACAGTAGTTTAAAAACGTTTCGAAACACACATTTTAATATTTAATTACAAATAAATATTTCTTCAATTTTCTTCAATTTTAAAAATGAGCGTATTAATTCGGGAAAAAATATTATATAAATAAACATATAAAATATGTCAATTTTTTATATTATTTAGGTAGCTTTGTGGTAAACAACTTACACGAACACACACACACACACACACACACACACACACACACACACACACACACACACACACACACACACACACACACAC
>Ga0157363_1006711_pt1 | contig 10861 bp, 16 predicted proteins | sample AttsexASBM1_FD_111477 | JGI IMG/M metagenome (GOLD analysis project Ga0157363, IMG submission 111477) | Fungus gardens microbial communities from leaf cutter ant in Ribeirão Preto, State of São Paulo, Brazil - Atta sexdens ASBM1 | ecosystem: Host-associated > Fungi > Mycelium > Unclassified ...
AAAGATGTATGTACCAAAAGATGAGGAGTTAAGAGTAGAGATAATCCAGTTGTATCATGATGTACCAATAGCAGGACATGGAGGAAAGTGGAAGACAACAGAGTTAGTGATGAGGAATTATTGGTGACTGAGAGTGATGAAAGATGTGGGAAGATATGTAAAGAGGTGCAATATGTGTCAGAGGATGAAGAATAGGATGGAGGTGCTGGTAGGAAAGCTAAAGTTGAGTAAGATGCCAGAGAGACTGTGGACTCATCTAATGGTGGACTTCATCATGAAGTTACTGGTAGTGGCTGGAAAGGATGCGATCCTAGTTGTCTGCAATAGGCTGTCCAAGATGACTCATTTTGTGGCAACAACAGAAGAGATATTAGCAAAAAGATTAGCAAGGTTGTTCAGGGATAATGTGTGGAAGTTGCATGGGTTGCTAGAGAGTATAGTGTCAGATAGAGGACCATAGTTTGCAACAGAGATGACAAAGGAGTTGAATAGAATATTGGGAATTGAAATGAAGCTATCAATGTCATATCACCCACAGACAGATAAGCAGACAGAAAGAATAAACTAGGAGTTGGAATAGTACTTATAGTTTTTTGTTGATCATAGGCAAAAGGATTGGCCAGAATGGTTAGCATCAGCTGAGTTTGCAATTAACAACAAGACACACTCAACAACTAAAGTATCTCCATTCATAGCAAATTATGGAAGAGAAATGAGAATGGGGATAGACTTAAGAAGAAAATGGAAGATGGAGAAAGCAACGGAGTTTGCAGAGAGAATAAGGAAAGTACAGGAAGAGGCAGGGACAGCATTGACAAAAGCACAGAAAGAGATGAAAAGACAGATAGATAAAGGGAGAAAAGAAGCAGAAGTATGGAAAGTAGGAGATAGGATAATGTTGAGTACAAAAGATTTGGTGTTCAAGGAATGACTAGTGAAGAAGTTAGTGGACCAATATGTCGGCCCATACATTATTGAGGAGATAGTGTCTACTAATGTGGTTAAATTATGATTGCCAACTTCAATAAGGATTCATCTAGTAGTAAATGTCAGTAGAGTAGTATGATACAGAGAACAAGTGAAGAGACAGAAAGCAGAGGAAGTGAAACCAGTAGAAGTAGGAGTTGAAGAATGGGAGGTGGAGAAAATTTTAAATAAATGAAAAATAAGAGGAGTAGTAAAGTATTTGGTGTGATAGAAGAGATTTATGGTAGAATATGACTTATGGGAAAAGGAGGAGGATTTAGAAAATGCAAGGGAGGTTATGGAGGAGTTCAAAGAAAGAAAGAATACTGGAGTAAAAAGGCAAGAGAAACTAGATATGGCAGAGAAAAGAAACTTTAGAAGAGAGGAGTTACCAGAGAAGTATACAGCAAAAATGTTATATGGGTGGAATGATGGAAAATTCAAGGAGAAGTACTTAAGGAAGTTAGAGAGGAACTGGCAAAAATGGAAGTCAGTTTCTCTGAAGGAGAAATCTTGAAGGGAGGGTAATGTTAGAGTTAAAGACAATAAACTCTAATTATTTTTCCTTTTCATTTCATTTCTATTTTTATTTTCTTCATTTTCTATTCTAGGAACTTGGGGTTAGGGTGACATCACACTGTTACAAACCATCACATATCACATGATGCAGTCACAGTCACAGTCACATGACATTGGAAGAATGTAAAAGATTCTGAAAGAATGATGTTATACAACAGATATAACATATATTGACCTTAAGACAAACACATAGCTGTTTAGGGTAGGCTAGAAGTAGAGTAGCATGGACCATGGGGTTTTAGTATATAAGGTAAACAGTCCTATACAGAGTTTTCTATCGAGTTCTCTTATGTTTGACTCTAATATAAGATTTCTCTTCATTGACCTACTCTAAGGTTTTTGAATTGTAACATTTATATTAGGAACAGACCAGCCACTAAACCAGTTATGCTAAAAGTACGTAATGTCAAGCTTAGCTTTGACATCTGACTAGTACTATATATATACTTCATACTGTACTCCTGATAGTAGTGGTGCCAGTTCCATGTGTTGACTCTTGAACTGTAGTTTTTTACATTGTGTTAACAGGTCTTCATTAAATACATTGTAAATCATCCATCCTTCTAGAAGTTCCAGCTGAAATGTTCCTTGACCAATATCCTTCAAGATTCTAAAGAGCCCATATCTTTTTTGGTCAAGCTTCTTCAAGAGTTTGTTTGAATGGATATTCTTATTACTTTCTTTGCTACTTCTATTGATTTTGTTGCTTTCTCCCAACTTCTTTGTAATCCAATGAGAAAATCTTCTATTTGTACTATTAAGTTTTCTTTTCATGGATGTCTCCCAAAATTAAATTCAAATAAGATTCTTTTTATAGCTGTATATCTCTTGTCATTATATTGGAATTTCGCAGCTACTAGCTATTTTGTCTAGTCATCCTGTTGGTAATTGATGTAATGTCTTAGAAATACCTCCACTTCTTGATTGATTTGTTTCATTTAACTATCTATCTAAAGATGATATGTTATTGGTAACATTCTTTTAGTTTCCAATACTTTTAATAAATCCTCCATGAGTCTTGAAGCAAATTGAGATACTCTATTACTAAGGAGTTTTTGTGATACTTTATATATCTTCCATATTTCATCTCAATATATCTTAGCAATTTCTTCTGATGAAATACTTATTGTTGTTGTCTTAAGTGTCAGGCGCGGTTCACACTGAGGTGGAAGTCCGCAGAATGGACCCGGAGATGAGTGGACTTGTAGAACGACCTTGGCTTCAGCTTATGTGCTGCACTGTCTGTCTGCCATGTGGTCACAACTTCAGATGAGAGGGAGAAAGTCCAAGTGGAAGTGAGTACTGATTGGTGTGTTGCCATTGAACACCAGAGGTTAAGTTCAATAAGAGGTTATCTTCGTTGATTATCAGACTAGCAAATTACAGTGTAACTACTAGTCTTATATACAAACAGATATTATAGGAGATGCTTGGGGTTTCAGTGGTAAAACCCCTATTGCCCCGAGTGGAGGTTTCAGTGTTGAGACACTGACAGGAGCAACTCCGTCATGGAAGACTAAGTTGAATAGGAGTATCTCCGCCATGGAAGACGGAATATCCGGAGGGTTGCAGCACCGCCATGAGACGTGTTGCGAGAAAGGTGGCTGCTGTGGAAGGCGGGCTTGTATGTTTCGGAAGTGGTTTCACCGCGGGGACGTTGTTTCCGGACAGGTGGACTTGCATATGACATTAAGTCAAATTATCTTTGTAAATTGGTCCACTATAACCAAGATAGCATCTTTTCCATTTGATCTTGGAAGTGGTTCAATGATATTGATGCTAATCTCCTGCCATAGTCCTTCTAGCATTTCCAATAGGTAAAGTTCTCCAGCCTTTTTCATATATTATACTTTATTTTGCTGGCATTTTGTACATCCTTAGATATATATATTTCTTGATATCTCTCTTAATTTCTGGCCACCAATAGTTTCTTTTAATTAACTTAAGCATCCATTATTGTCTTGGATGTCCAACATCTGCAAGGTTGTGATTTTCTTGTAAAATTTGCTCTCATATTTTTCTATTATTTGGAATATATATTCTTTCTTCAACATAAATGATTCCATTTTCTTTCCATAATTGACTATCTTTCTTGTCAAGTTCTTTTATCACTTCCTGTTCTTTTGTGTTGTTTCTTTGTATTTCTTTAAATAATATGGATTCTTCAACCATTTGATACTTCTGTATTAATGTTACTTCTGCCATAGTCTGTTGTCTTGTCCATATCTTATCTTTAAGCATTAAAACATCTTTATTGTCTTCCTTTATATCAACTTGATCCTTTCTTGACAGTATATCTACCTTGGTGTTTGGTTCTCCTAGAATGTAATGTAATGTGAAATCATAGTCCTATAGTTTCAAATACCATTTTGCTTGTCTTCCATTGAGTTTATATAGCTCTCTGAAATACTTGAGATTTTCATGGTCTGTCCAAATCTTGAATTTCTCTGTAGTATCCAACAAATATTGTTTCTATTTCATCAGAGCTTCTACTATGGCAAGTAGTTCTTTGTTGTAGATTTCATAATTTTATTTTGCTAGTTTCATTGTTCTTGACAAAAATTCAATATTTTTCCACTTTTCTTCATGTTCTTGAAATAAAACTCCTTCTATAGCATATTCTGAAGCATCAGTTTCTACTCAGAATTTCTCTTCCCTTCTTGGTAGAACAAGTATAGACTAGCTTGTGATCTTCTCTTTTAGTTCATCAAATGCTTCTTAATGTTCTTTCTCTCATTTATATTTCTTTTTTCCTTTGAGTTCATTGAGGGATTTTGTTATGTAACTGAAGTTCTGGATAAATTTTTGATAAAAGTTGGTGAATCCTAAAAAGCTTTCCACTTCTTTGATCTTAGTTGGAGTCTTCCATTCTTTTATAGCCTTCACTTTGTTATTTTCCATTTGTACTTTTCCTCATCCTATGACTACTTCTAGGATCAGAATTTCTTTGATATCAAAATCACATTTTGATTATTTAAAGCATATATTATACTTTTTCACTAGTTTTAAGAATTGAATTGTTCTTTCTTTCAATTCTTTCTTTGTCTTGGCTGGAATTACAAAATTGTCCATATAGTTTGCTAGTACTCCTTCATGTAGTAGTTCTTGGAATATGCTGTTTATCATCCTTTGGAATATCTTTGGCAAATTGCACAGTCCAAAGTATATCACTTTGGGTTCGAATAAATTTTTATTAGTCAAAAAGGCTGTTTTCTATTCATCTTCTTCTTTGATTCATATGTTGTTGTATATCCAGATGAGATCCAGTTTGTTGAAATATTTTACCTCCTTTAATTTGTCTATAACTTCTCCAATTAGAGATAGTGGTATCTTATCCTTGATCATATACTGGTTCAATTTCTAGTAATCTTATAGTAACCTATCTTTTTTTGGAATGTAGAAATATAATGTTGTATATCTTGAACTTGATTCTACAATTAATTCTATCTTGAGTTATTTGTCTAACCATTTATTCAATGCTTTATCTTTTTTAATTATCATTGCATAGGCCTTAGTATTGAGTTCTTTTGACACTTCTTCTGTGAGATTAATTTCATGGTTTCATTCTTGTTGAACAAATGTATAAAAGGTCAAATATATTCTGGAAGGTCTTTTGGGTTTATTGGGTCTGGTTCCTTTCCAATTTCCTATTGTCCTTTATCTTGTGTGTCTATTGTCTGTGCCCTTCTTGTCTTGAATGTAATCTTCTAATGACTTATTCTACATGATCTTGAACATCTTATAAATCATATTATACCTTTTTCCCAGTTCACTTCTGGATTGTGTTTATACTACTGCCGATGGTCTGTGCTCACTACTGTGCACCCTACCCTAAATGACCATGTGTAGAATATGAGGTCAACATGTGGTATCTATATTGTATGACATCATTTGTTCTGGATCTTTCTACTTTGTTCTTTGTGTCTTGTGACCTAACCCTAACCCTATGTTCTAAAAATAAAAAATAAGAAAATAAAGTGAAAAGAAAATGAAAATGGAAAATGAAATAAAGAGAAACTAAGTCCACTGTTTGTGAACTTGACAAGTTGTATCATAAGAACATGTTTATACCATTTAAATCTGTTACTGTTGTATCAATTTGTTCTCTATGTCTGTTAATTTTCACCTTCAGTGGTACAAATCTTGTTACTTCCCCATTCTTGGTACCATCTGTATTGAATACTTTAAATGAGATATTTACTGGTTTTGTTTTGATTTTTTCTTTCTTGACTAATTTCTCATTGATTCCCATATGAGTGCATCTGGAATTCACCAATGTTTGAAGTCATAGCTCTTTTCTGTTCTTTGTCTTAATTGTCAGACTTACAAAGTTTGAACCTAAGTTTCTTTTAATTTTCTTTTAATTTTATTCTTTTCTTTTCTTTTTTCTTTTTTTCTTTTAGTTTCTAATCTGGGAACTGGAAATAAGGTTTAGCATGACATAATGGTCACACTGTCACATGTCACATGTCACAATCACAGTAATGGTCACAAGTCATGTGGTAGCAAAGAAAGAACATAAAAGGTTCTGGAAAGATGATGTCATACTGTATATTTAACATATATTGATCTTAAGGCAAATATATAGTCATTTAGGGTAGGCTAAAGTAGTAGTTGCATGGACCATGAGGTTTTAGTATATAAGGCAGACAATTCTGTACAGAGTTCTCTATCAAGTTCTCTTATGTAAATCCTATACAAGGTTTCTCTTCTTGATCAACTCTAAGGTCTTTAAGTTGTAATATTAATCTTTGCTTGTACATTTAATTCTTTCTCTTTGTTGTTCCATTAGTAGGGAATAACATATTGATTCTGAGCTTTAATTACAGAGGTCCTTTGTACTATGCCTACTCAGAACCATTTCCAAAATTCTGTTCTTTATCTTTATCTTCTATGTCTGTTTTTTCTTATATACTTCTGTTCTTCATCTTCTATCCTGATTAACAGTTCTTGATAATGTGTCTTATTCTTTTGCATTTGTAACACTTCCTAGTATCTCGTTTCTTTGGTTTCTTGCAATCTTTCACCATATGTTTGTATATATTGCAATTAAAGCACTTAGACTTTCCATTCTTGTCAAAATTGTTGTTAGCTTTTCTTATATTCATAGGTATACCTCATCCTCCATATATTATTCCTAATACTGTTCTATAGTCTTGTTGTCCTTCTGTAGACTCATATCCTTGTCTGACTGATATTATTGCCACCTTCCATTCTTTTAATGTCTCAGGTGCTGCTATTGGTGGGTATCCTAATATTGTCTTGATAATATCCATTCACACATTTTTCTTTAACAAGAAAATAGTATGTAACTCATCTGTGTCAGCCTTCATGGCCAACACTTTGAACTCTATCATGAAGTCCACTATGTGTCTCTTTTCTTGCTTAAATATCTTAATCTTCCATTCAGCATCTGCTGCCTTGCTCTTGTCACTGAATATGGTCTTGATTTCTTGTACAAATTCATCTCAATCCTAGATTTCTGTTACTTTGTCTAGCTTATCGAGCTTCTTCTGAGCATATATACTAGTTATATTCCCTCTAAGATAGGCAAGGACCACAGTAATCCTGTTGTCTGTTTCTATAACTCTGTTGATCTTGAAGAATAATCTTATTTCTCTCCACCAGTCTTCAAATTTTGTCTTGTCATTATCAAACCATTCTAGATCTGTAACTATACTCTTAATCACTCTTACCTGTATATTATTCTCATTTACTAGTGCTGTTGACATTTCATCTGTATATTCTGTACTTGCTTGTGAGGTTTCTTTAGTGATCTTTAAAAATCCTAGTTGTTCTAATAATGTCTCTATCTCATGTTCTCAACATTGATCTGTTCTGCTATTTGTGGGCTATGCTACAAGTATTGTATATCTTTTAACAGTTAAACTGTCAATCATTTTAGTGGTCTAACCACTATACACTCTCCTTTTGCAAGGTGAGCCTGGTGATGCTTTACCAAATATTATAACCTTAGGCTTGACTCAGGTTGCAACTTAGACAAAGACTTAAGTAAGAGAATAGGAATGAGTCAATTGGTAATTGTAATGATATATGACTGTATCTACAATTATATATGCCTATTAAAAATGAGTTTAAGGTATGGTAAATATATGTTAATGACATCACAAAACATGAGGAAGATAAAAGGAAACAATGCCTACTACATGAGATACTGACTGAGACAACTACAGCATAGCTGATCATTGTGTCATAAAAAACAACTCTTAACCCTGTAGTCCATGCTATAGTCATGTGGTAAACATGAGGGAGCAATCATAATATTGATGATAGAGCTTTTGATTTTTTGTTGCTACTTGAAAGTTATTTTTTCTAGTACAAGACAATAGAGCATGGAATTGGGAGTGTGGTTTCTTTCTAATAGTGACTTGATAATATGATTATGTGGAAGAGTGGCCATTTTCAATTGATTTCTATCACTCAGCTTTTGTAAATAAAGTTGTATGGGAATTAGACTAGTGATAGTTTCCATTTTCAACATTAGAGATGTATGAAATATGCTAAGAATTCATATTGTGGCTTGTCTTTACATTTTGTTGAGCACTTTAAGAGGATGAAATAATAGTGCTTTGTTATAATACTACAATAAAAAACTGTAAAGAGCAATAGAAAGAACACATGTTGTTACGACCTTAGCTTGGAGCTCAGATTGCACTTAGGCAAAGACTTGAGTGTAATGAGGAAAAGGTCCATCATACACAAGGCAATTGAGTCATAAAACATGAGGATAGAGCAAGGACACAGTACCTACTATATGAGGCGCTGATTGAGATTACTTCAGCATAGCTGATCATATTGTCATTGTCCTATATTCTAGTTCATACTGAATGTATGAGGCATTTAATTGTAATAATACCTCCCTTTCAGCTTTCATGTCCACATGAATTAGATCAACACTTTGAGTTCTCCAACCACATAAGTTGCCATGATTTTCTTTGTAGGACTAATGATTGCTTGTCCTTGATTGTTGACAGCAATGAAATATGGTTTATGTGGAGGACCTTCTTGATACATAGATATAGAGAATTCATTTTGTGAGGTTTCTGTATTATGCTTTTCTTTGACAAAGGCCACTGTCATTTCTCTCCAGAATTTGGGATTTTGTTCACCTCTAGAGCGAAGTGATCAATAGTGTGGAGGTGGTCTGAATAATCTTGTTTGTGTTGGAGCATGTATAAATTTCATATGTCATTCTAAGTTCTTGATTTCATTATGTATGAAGCTTGATTTGGTTATCTTAGATGATGTGGTTGTCGATACTTCATATGGCTTGATGAGTATAACTTCTTTCTCCTCTATTGTTCCATTCTTTGATTCTTGTCTTCGCTCTTCTTTCTTGTATAACTCTTGTATCTTCTGAATGTTGTCATCTATATATTGATTTCCTCTTTCTTTATATCTGTCCAACTCATCAGCCAACATTCTTTGAATTTGATACATCCAATCTTTCATGTTGCTTTGAATTAGATCTTGAAAATTCTAGCATTCATCGTTCTATTGTCAATGCTTGCTTTTAAGATCATTCTCTCTATCTCTGTAACCATCATATTTGTCTCTTCTACTATCTTCATCATGTCCTGTACCTGCCTCTGTACATCAATTATTGCTTCAAGTCCTTTCAATATTTTGTGGTATAGTTTAGTCTAGTCATTGCATTTCTTCTTAAATATCTTAGCCTCGTTCATATTATTTAATTTCTTGGTGATGTAGGGGTTAGGGGAAGTAGAAGCAGTCATGTAGTAGTAGTTGTTGTTAACTTGGGAAGACATCATTCTTTAGGATTTGAGTATTGTTGTAAATTGTCAAAAGTGGGATTTTACCCTCTCTCTTTATAGGTTTTGACTTAAAAACTTCATCTAATAATCTCTAATTGCCTCTTTTGCATAAGGCAATCCTGATTCTGCAATCTATTGGTTATGTTTGTCTTCATAGCCCTTCCAATGCACCAGGTATTACATCTCTCTTCCACATTTTTTATGTTTCCATACTTTTTTAACTTTGTATTCCTTTTCTTCATTAATAATCATAGGTGGAGGTGCTGGTTCCATATGTTGTACTTTGAAATGTAGTTCCCTGCACCTTGTCAGCAGCTCTTCATTGAACATGTTATGAATCATCTATTCATCTGGAAGTTTAAGCTGAAACACTTCTAGACTAATATTTTTTGAGATTCTAAAAAGTCCGTATCTTTTCTGGTCTAGCTTCTTCGAGAGTCTGTTTGAATGGATATTCTTGTTTTCTAACCACACATTGTCTCCAACCTTCAATTCTTAAGGATTTCTTTGTTTCTTGTCAAACTGCTTCTTCATTGTTTCTTGTGCTGCCTCCATAGAATTCGTAGCTTCATCCCAACTTCTTTGTAGGCCTGTAAGGAAAGCTTCTAATTTTGGAAACTCTATTTGTACCACAAGGTTGCCCTTTCATAGGTGTCTTCCAAAGTTAAGTTCAAATGGTGTCCTACCTGTTGCTATATGTTTTTTGTCATTATATTGGAATTCTGCAGCTGTTAGCCATTCTGTCCAATTGTTTTGTTGGTAATTGATGTGGTATTGCAGAAATATTCCTACTTCCTGATTAATCCTCTCTATTTATCTATCTGTAATATGCTGTTGACAGTTGTCTTGTGATTCCTAGTGTTTTCATAAATTCTTCCATAAATTTCGACACAAACTGTAGTCCTCTGTCACTAAGTATTTTTCTTGGAATTTTATGAAGCTTCTATATTTCATCCCAGTAAATCTTTGCTATGCTGTCAAGTTCACAAATGGTGGACTTAGGTTTTCTTTACTTTACTTTTAATTTTTAATTTTATTTGTTTTTCTATTTTCTATTTTTAGAACAACTAGAGTTAGGGTTGATCGGTCACGCTGTCACATCAGTCACAATCTAATGGCATAGTCACGAGACTTGGAAGAATTTAGTAGAAGATTCGAGAACAAATGACATTATACAACATGAACACCACATGTTGGCCTCACGAACTACACATGGTTGTTTAGGGTAGGATGCACAGTAGTCAGCACGGACCATCTGTAGGACTATATAAGGTAGACTAGTTTGTAGAAGAGTTCTCTATTGAGTTCTCTTATGTTACTCAGTACAAGAGTCGTTCTTTTGTCTAATTTTAAGGACTTAAGTTCATAACATATGCCTTCTGGGGATATATTGGTTGTTGTTGTCTTTAGTGTTATGAATCAAGACTCAAAGTGTTAAGTCAAGAAACAACTCTTGTATTGGAGTGACACAAGAGAACTCGATAGAGTTCCTAGTACAGAGTAGTCTACCTTATATACTA
>Ga0157363_1006712_pt1 | contig 10861 bp, 9 predicted proteins | sample AttsexASBM1_FD_111477 | JGI IMG/M metagenome (GOLD analysis project Ga0157363, IMG submission 111477) | Fungus gardens microbial communities from leaf cutter ant in Ribeirão Preto, State of São Paulo, Brazil - Atta sexdens ASBM1 | ecosystem: Host-associated > Fungi > Mycelium > Unclassified ...
AGATGGATACTCATGTATTTCTCCGATGGCGTGGATATATATATGCCGAGCGAGGTTATCATTTTCATAAATCCACCGTCGTCGGCCTTAATTGCAATTTGCTAGCATGCTAGTCGCGACGACGTTTCGGTTAAGAATGACATCTCATTGCGTACTACCAAGATGCTGTCAAGAATCCGGCTTTGGATGCGCTAAGCAAACGGGCGATAAGCACGATTCCAGTTATATCAATCAAAAGAGTCGCGATCAAGTATTACAATGATATTGCATATTTTAAATTGAAGATATGAAATACAAATTAGCATATTCATTGGCACTGTATGAATTTTATAATATCTAATGATAATCAAAACTTTTAGATATGCAACGAGCGAAAACGAGAATATTAACTTAACATAGTTATTTTTTTTTATTCTCGCGAACAATTAAAATCTTTGTTTTTTTTTAAACAAATAACATTTTTTTGTAGTGACTTTTTAAAAATCTGACTTAAAAGTAAGACTCGAAAAAAGATTAAGTTTATTCGATTTGAGATAAATTATGAAAAAAAAACTTGCGAAAAACAAGAGTAAAGCTATTTTGAACAAAGATCTATCAACATGACGTACGCGGCTGGTGCGAATGACGCAGCGATGTGCGACTGTAGTATAAATCGGACGGGTTGGCCCTAAGGCAGAGTCATTATGTCTGAGCTCTTCTCTTACGGAGTCGAGGTCGAGTTTTATGCGCGCACCCAAGTCGCGTTAACGACGCGCGGATGAAACTAACGTTCTTATAATACGATTTCAAAGATTCACGCGACTCGTCTATAGTCGTGTCCTCTAAGCAGGTCAGGAAATTTTTATGGATCCACGGGAGTGTAATCATGTCTCGCGTAATCTCGCGGGATAAGTATACTACGTGCTCGTCCTTCAGCCTTTCATGACTCTTACGGCATGTACGTTTATTTGGTGTAAAGAATGTGAGGAAATTTTGATTGAATGGAATCTCATGAATTTTTTTAGTTTTTATACCCAAACTTTTGTCGCTCTCATAAAAATTGATCTTATTGTAGGGATTGCAATCTTTCGATATGAAAAATTGAATTACAATTCTTGATGCTATTTAACTTTTAATATTATACATTTATACTGAAAGAAAATTTATAAGAATACAATTATACAGATTAATCTTGATAATATAACTTTTATGTGTTATCAAAGTATCTTATATTGACGGTTACTCTCGCAGTACGAAATGAGCAAAGGAAGAGAACCAATTAGAGTCGGAAAACAGGCAACGATAAATTAGACTATCGATTTAACACGCAAATTTTATTTCGTAAGATAAAAAATCGAGCGCTTATCGCTATATTTAATCCGAAGTCTAAAAATCCGAAATAAAAAAAATCTAAAATATATTCCTGCTTATTACATTTAATTTCTTTTTTGACTTCCATCCATTCCAGTAATTTTGTACCGCAACGTTATTTGCGACCTATTTCGAGTTCGTTGAGCTCCTCGAGTAAACCTTCATAAGTCCCGCTTCTGAGACATTAGTCGTTGCAAGTCCAGCGATGGTGCTGCGTAAAGCAAGCTAGTAAGCAACAAGGCAAGCAGCAAATTATCCTCGGATCATTTCCAGGATCACTGCCCCGCGATATATGGGACGCGATTTTGTCCATCCGGATCCTTAGCTGTTTTCTTGCCGCGAAACACGCCCAAGTGTAGTAAACAACCGCTATGATTTTCTCTACCCTTTTCTTAGCCGCTGCAACCTCGTTAGTGTGCACGCGCTAGATGCAGTGCATCTAGATCCAGATTAGCGTGGTGTTAAATCGTTACTTTGATTGCATGCGTGCATCCCGGACGCGTCGAGCGGGGCGTTAAAGCGAATTTACACGGTTACATTCTGAACGATGAATCGTTTAGAAAATGAAATCATCGCGAGTAGGAAAGATATTGTGAATCAGGTGGGTAGGGTATTTCTTCGAAAATACGATCAGCCTGCGATGAGAGAGGCATATGCATTTATTGTCCTTCAATCAAGCCGCAGGAATAAGTCATTCAAAGTGAAGTCATATAGTTGAAGTATACGATGAGAACATCACAATTACAGAAAATAGCAGCAACGAGAAAAGATAATAACGATTCGCAATACGACATTTTTCTCGGTTATCCGTAATACAGTACAATTACATTACGTAATATCTGTTGTACTTGTCATGTATTTTTCAATAATTTGAGACATTGCAGCAGATATTACGTTAACAGAATTTCGCAAAACGAAGGTGTAACAGAGCCTTAAAGGACTTAGCTGAGCATCTCCGGTTATGCGGGATCGCTTTTTCACGCGGTGCGAATTTGAGTAACGCGCCGCGCCTCTCATTCCCAGCTTCTCTCTGAAGTCGTGCATGCGACTTCTTATCCGGCTTCTCTTCTTGCTTTAACGAGATCGAAAGTGCGCGAGAGAGGATAACGCGGGAATTAAGAGGAATAAATGGATATAAAAAAGCATACTCTGATCGTGCTTCTAATAAAGGCAACATATACGGAAAGCGACATTTTTATCGGACTCCATTGGCTCCAACTCGTACTATGCGAACTTGGTGCGCAAATGCGAAATGCGCGGATTACACACGATTACGACTGGAACGCAGCACTGCCTTCATTGTTGATTACCTCGCTACTGCAATCTTTGCTACATATCAGTATAATGCATAAGGAAGATTGATGAAGGAAAGAAATTGTAGTACCTAGTACTTTCTTGCAAGGAATTATTACTGTGAAAATTTGCATTATTATATCTTTATTAATTTGTTAATGCGATATGATTTTATTTACAATGTATTGATTTCAACAATTTTATACGAAATATATTAATTTACTCTTCTTCCTTTTCGATGATTTTGGAAACAAAATTAAAGGAAACAGAATGCTCCCTCTTTTACTATAGTCCTATGTCCATTGTATATGTAGAAAGAGAAAAGAGAGGACTATAGTATCGAGAACGTGTCTTATCCTTGTAGCCGGACATAATTGCTACTTATCGCGTGCAAGGCCTCGCAAATATATTCTGTCGATTGCAGTGCTTCCGCATTGCGTTATTATTGCATATTAACGCGTTTTTTCTCGCAAAAATGTTTATTGCGCTCACAGGGTAGCGATAATGCGTCATTGGCTGCGATCTGATATATTCTCACGCGTATAAACACACGAAACTGCTGAAGCTCTTGCGAATCAGCCAACTGGCGACGATATTTCTACGTGACGAGCGTACAGCATCGCGATACGCAACCGTCAGTGATTCGCGGTCAGTTCGCAGGATTAGATTCGGCAGATTAGATTCGCTCGCGCCATTCCCACGGAATTATACAAAATGATTCTGGCGCAAATGGAACGGGCTATCTCTGGTATCTAAGATAGGAGAAACGGTAAAGAAAGATATTGCATGGTTTAGTGAGATGTAACTTCTTACGACACGGTTCTTCTCGCAGATGTATCTACAAGATACAATTATTGCTTTTTTTTTAATGTAACCGAGATTCCTTTAATGTCCAACGAGTCTTGTTTTTTTTTCTCTATTATAGTTAAGTTATTGTTCAATTATTTTTGATATTAAAAAGATTATATTTTGATATAAAAGAGATATAAAAAGAAGTGAAAGAAGTAAAGATTTTTGGAAAAAATCATATATTCACGTCTCGTGATATAATTATTAAAAATCATAAAAAATTACAAGCTCAAAAGATATCCTTGATAACTGACAATTTAATTTCTACGGGCATCGCTCGCCGTCGTCTCTCGGCGTATACAATCTTTATCATCATCATCCGCTAATGGCGCTCACCCGAAAATATCCGCGTTAAATTTAGCGGGGAAGCAATTTCCGACACGTCACATGTGCGCGCTGCTACTGTTAACGGGCATGTAACGGGAGAAAACATGGGTAGCAGGAACTTCCCTCGGTTCCCAGCGGTATGGCAAATGTTTGACTAACGTAGAAATAACAGCGCGGACAAAGAAAACTCGAGCGAAACTTCATCGCTTCGGCAAACATTTAATTAAATCAACAGCCGTTTTCTTAAATCAACAACAATCCAAGTTGAAAACAAAGTAACGCACACCGCCGGCACCTGTCTTCTTCGCGATATTGCAGTTTCCTTAAAACAAAACTGGAGCATTGGATGTGTATCCCGAGTTAAGTCCTTTCGACGAACAGCGTGATGCAAATGTATCGATCGGGGTCTTTGAATAACGATTTATGCGAAAATTCATTTATTATTTAAGACTCGGAGTTATTTTCGCGAAATTTTATAAAATGCAAAAAAGCTTGAAAAGAATTAAATTTTTATTTACAAAATCATTTATCGCTTTATGCGGGAAATTAATAAAAGAATTCCAGCATAAATCACGAATTTCTTTCGCGACAAAAATATCTATTCGTGATTTATATTGCAACTGGCAAGAAGAACCTTTCCTACCTCATCTCAGCTTTCTGACGTCGTAAAACTCGACGTCAGTTCAAAAAAAGGATTCTATAGATAGAAAGAAATTCACTCACGAAAGGTTACGATACCTCTTTTACCGTGCATGGACCGTGCGAGATGCGGAAGATAGAACTGAAGGTGATCGGAAAATACGGTACGGACATTCCGGCGTTACGGATCGCAAATTCGTTTTCAATACCGCAGAGCCATGTCCGAACGCATTAGTGCTTTTCCCGTGGCCTCTCTACGGGAACGACACTCGGGGGATATACTTTTATTTTCAGAAGCACGTATAACATACGATGGCCACCGTACACGCGGTGTGTCGCAGTTAGCCGGCCACGGCGATCCGTTACTCCACCTACCAGCCGGCTACCAGCTGGCCGAAACCATCGCGCACTAACGACTCACTAAATTTCATCGCGCTCACTTCTATACCTGTGGCGCCATCTCGCTTTTTTAATTCGTCTCGCTTTTATTTCGCCTCCCGTAACTCTTCGCGATTTTTTTCCTGTCGCTTTTGCGGCTTGTTCATGCTGTCGTACACCTTTCTCTTCTCTGGCCGACGTTTACTTGTCTTTCACGTGGACATTCAAGATTTTTTCTCGAAATTTTTTAGACGTGCTGTACATAAAAAGATACATATTTGTACATAAAATATTTTTGATGTGAAATTTTTTAGTAACAATTTAATCTTCAATTTAATTGTTAAAATGTTTAATATGGAATTTTAAGAGATTCTGACAACGTAATCTTTAACTTTCGTGGAAATTAAAATTTGTAGAAATTTTAAAGAGAATTAAACATCGTCCAAAGAAATTCGTTATTACGAAAAAAAAATATTTTCTGTGGCATTTTATAATAATAACAAAAAATAATATTTACTTTGTGACTCAAGTATTCTTTTTCTTCTCTTTCTCCTTTTCCTTCTTAAAGAATGTTTTCTTTCCACGCAATTACATCGGAGGACATAATTTTAAGGTATATTCAAAAGAAATATTTAGAAGAACATTTACATTTAGCATCATCCGCTACTACAAAAAGCCGCGATGAGACTTACTCGTAATTTTCCAAGCGAGAGAGACGTCTTATTTTGGAAAGCGCACACAAAACGCGACTAATGCAATTTACGCTAGCAAAGCAATGTGTTTGTGTGGTGCAAAAAGACCTTCATCGCACTGGGGATTACCGCGCTGCCTCGTATCGTCTGTTGTTAGCAACATCTTCCGTCTTTCGCATAGAGAACGCAGGCTCCGCCGTTGTTACAAACGTTGTTTAGTTTTTTTCTTACGCGCGATCTTGTTTTTTGCTCTTCTGAACTTTGAAATTCACCGACCCATGAACGAGCGGGGAACGAAAAAAAAATTCCACTTCTCCATTATGAAATAAAAGTAGCCGCAAATTTCAATGACCGTCCCCAGCACGGAAAACCCGGAGCTTCCTGATATCGCGGCGCGCCAAAGCTTTGTTCCATAAACCGGAATACATGTTTTGTCATGAAAATAAAGTCTGAGAGGCGGAACGAAAATTTAACCCGGCCATTTTTGAGCGCACGCGTGACGGGAACTTTCCCGCGGAAATGCTTCTATCGGAGCTTTTACCGTGTACAGCTGCTCTCGTTATTTTCGTGTGTGCGAATTTTGTGTATCGACTCTATTCTTTGCGCCTTTAACCTCACGAGTGTTAGAAAATATATTCGCTTTTGTGTCAAAAATGCTTCAATAAACGTGTTAGTCTATTTATACGAAATCTAAAAATATTTTCGGAATCTTTCAGATTGTTGAATTTATATTTGAGAGCAAAGCGAAAATATTTTTAATTTGAAATGGGAAATATGCTTCGATTTTATATTAAGCGATTTTTCGCGGAAAATTCTGTAGTATGTATTGTCTCAATTTTCAAGTTTAAAATAGCTTGAAAAAATATAGAGTGGAATATCTGAAGTCGTGAAAAATTTTGATCTTTAATTTATATTCTCCAAATATGAAATCTCGTCTATATACAAAAAATTTGCTTTTTTAGTGGATTAAATGGCGAGTGTCCCATGAAAATACATAAAAATTTACGTAATAACTTTTATATTAGATGCATAAACTATTTTCATATGTCGTGTACAAAAAATTCAACAAGAGTTCTCCATGACGACGGAAAGAGCTCGATATATAAACTGATATGCATTTACTTAGAGCGTCATAACCTGTTTAATCTCGCCGACAATAGCGGTGTCTCTATGGAGAAAACCGTCAACCTTAGAACGAGCAAAGTCGGACGTCGGATGGGTCGAAAGATGAGCTCATTTTCCATTTTCACGTCCGCGCCGTTACGTATACATGGCTCACTCGTGAAACAGAATATCCACTGCCACGATATAACGTCACGATGCCGGTGGACTACAGCGGCGGGCAATGTTTTTGAACAGAGTCTCGACATGAAATTTGAGCGCACAAGTCTCGAGCCGCAGTCTGTCTCGAGCACGCGTGCTGATAATTCCCGGGAGATAACTTGGAACCGGCTTATCGTCGTTTTATCACTCGCGTAACATTGTTACGAATTAACCTCGTGGATAAACATCGACCGCCGCGAACGAGCCTAGCACGACAGGCGTTTTGCTATGCGACTAGATGGATAACGTCCCACATTTCGTCCTGCTGGTTTTCCAGTCGATATACCACGAAACGTGGTTGTGATCGTGCAGATGTTATATTTTTTTATGTTAATATCAAGGACAGAAAAAATACGAGTAAAAACTAAGAGCAGAAATAAAATCAAAGTAAAAATAATATACAAAGATAGCAGCATTATTATGTTAAATATTTATTTATTTGTACACTCTCTTAATGTCTATGTTTATGTTTGATAATATCGGAAAAATGTGTGTTTTCAATGTTTAAATATAAGAAAAATCTTTTTTCTTTCTTTTAGATTTTAAATTAATTTCTTATGATTTTTATATTAAGTATTATGAAAATTTAGCAAGGTGCAATACTAACTAAAATCCATGTTACGCATCTGCACTGATCAGATCAATCCATATTTTTCATTTTCTTATTGGAGCGTTAATCGCTGACTTATAGATAAAATGAAAGGAAGGATTTCATTCCGAAAAGCTGAGAAAGATCTCTCCTTCCGCTCGGATATCCGCGATTCAGTCCTGGCAAACCGATTATCCGTGGTATCCATGATTCGATCGATGCACCTGAGACCTACAGGAACTATGAATGTCGCTGGCGGCTTAACGAATGTTACCTCTCGGTCTGTGTCGAGCGGGAAGCGAATGAGAGATGGAGAACGAGAGCAAGCGAGACAGATACGGGTGAACGGGGCTGGTCGAGCTTTGCCACGCGCTGGGGAACAATAACTTGGCCATCGTGATCTGACGTGAATGCGGCCGCGGCTATTAATGTCCGATAATACGCTGTCATTGAATCGCGCGCGGACAATCAGCCCGCGGCTGGCCGTAATTTATGCGCGGCATTATGGCCGACGTGTGCGGGAAAGAAGAGGGAGCCAAACGGCGCCTTCGCTATGCACACGTCAATGGCTTGCTAATGAAACAATACGACCGATGCATCATCGAGATTCTCTTCCATCCTTCTCTCTTTCTCGCTACGTATCTATCGCTCGTATATGATCCGTGTCTTTGTCTTTCCTCGATATTCCATTCCTCGATCCCTTTCATTCCATTTCTCGTAAGCTCAATGTGTCTTTGTCTGCTGATGGCAAATTCGAGCAGTTTAACTGCGCATTTAATTTCCGGTATATGATTACGAAGGATGGCGTCTGGGTCGAGACAATAACATTGTTTGATACGCGTTCAACCGTATGAATTATTAACAAGCATTTTTTAATTTTTATATAATGAATACAGGAACAATTAATTAAGTAATTATTATTAAAAACGAATGAAATTATACATAACTTTTAACTAAGTTTTAAAAATGTTATGATTACTAAATTAAAAATTTTTTAAAAATTATTAAATTAAAAAAAATATAAATTAAAAAATTAATGTATGTAAATTTTACAGTTTATTCTATAATTTATAAAAGAATCATCTTTCTGACTGATGATAATACATGACGATATGTGTAGTTAGAAGATGATTTATTTTATAAATTTTGGAATTAACTTTAAGTTTTTAGAGTTCTGATAGAGTTATCGAATTTCTAATTATACACTATAATAATATCTACAGGCAGAGACGCTATAGGCATGTAATGTCAATCAATAATTTCGGATTTTCTCCCTTTCCGCTTCTCGGGATACAGATTTAATCATCCGATGTCTTCTATCGCAATTCGATGGAGTAAGCATGACGGGCACCTCATTCCGTTCCACTCGTTCTTATGTTCGCGATGAGCGAAGTCGTAGTGTGCATTGCAGCATCAGGCCGCACACATTCGCCGAAGTGACGTTGCAGCTCCGGTTGTACCCACCGTCACCGTGCATCGCTGCCGCCGCCGCCATGCCGCATCGCGTTGTATGTAATACATTGTTGCATCTCGCATGTATGCCGGGAATCGTATGCATCGCGCCGCGTAATCCTTGGAAACAGCGGGTGCGCCCGCTACAAAGAGAAAAAGGAACGTGAGAGAGACGAGAGAATCGCGTCGTTGCTCGTGCATGCATCTTTTATATATCACCGTCCATTCTTTCTTGTTGTACATCTTACTCGTGCTTGAATCCCAAAGTGGAGCGCTTCGCTTTTCCATCCCCATCATTAGCTCTTTATCTAATTCAAACTTGCGGGAGGAATTCCTATATTATTGGACTCTGAAAATAATTTTATGTAACATTTTGCATATATTAACCCTAGATTCTCGCAAAATTTACAAAGAGCATTTTTAAACATTATCAAAATTAGCTTCAAGCTAAATATAAAAGGATACAATTTTATTATAATTAAAATAATTATTAAATTTTAAATAATAATTTTATTATTAATTAAATATGAATTTTGTGAAATAATTAATTGTCAGATCTTGCGTTACTAAATTTGTTTGGAAAATGTGCATATTCGAGACAATTAGTATTTTCTATAATAATTTTTTATCATTAATTATATTACGACAGAGTAATTGTTCAGTCGTACGATAGTTGATGGCAGAAGCAATAATGTAATTTCTACATACCGTAATCATAGTCATCAGCACCATAAATATGTAAATATGTGCGCGATGTAGATGCTGCATTTTGAACGAAGAGATAATTACCGTCGCGTGACTTATTCATTGCAGGACCACTAATTAAGGCAATTGTTATAGTGTTCAATTAAGTTCAACGAAGAGTCGAGCAATATTCGCACTGATTATGTTGCGATACATTATCGTTGTTAAAATTATTACTGATTGATAGCTGCTTCAATGTGATAGCTAATTGGATGTCGTGATCGATGTTTGCGTTTTTATTGATTTACCGCGTTACATTTATTACCACATGTTGCATTACTGCCTACGCATGTACTTTGAAATTCTACACGGATCGATAATAAACCATTACTTCATCTTCACGTAATAACAAACTCACTCGATAATAACTCACTTAAAATCGTGAAACATTATTTATTAATATTACAGACATTTATGTATACCTACATATTTTATAACTTGACATTAATAGGCCTATAATGGTGTAAAATACATATATAAATATTGTATAAATGTAACAATGTGTTGTTTGTTTGTGTGTGTGTGTGTGTGTGTGTGTGTGTGTATGTGTGTGTGGAGGAGAGAGGGGGGGGGGTAAATAAGGTTTAACTTTCTGTTCAAACTTTCTTCAAGGCTCTCATCTCTTTCCCGTTTTCTTTCTTTTCTTCGTTTCACGAAGTGTTCCTGGATTACAAGGTGAAGTTTACGCCGAAAGTAAGCTTAGTCAAATGAGGATTTACGATCTACCGTACCAAAAAATTCTCGACTCGCCGTGCTGGAATCTTTCTCACCGTTGACGGTATTACTGTTACATGTGGCGAGTCTGCATACATATACTCGTGCACACATATTGGCGCACCGCTTTATATATCCGCGAATCTAATTCCTTTTCTCTCTTTATGAGAACGAATGGATACACCTCACTCGCTCGTTTCGCGAGCTTTCGCCGAAAGTGAGCTTTAAAGAACACCACTTCCTCAATTTGGTACTATTCTTCCTTTTTCATTCTTTACGAGCCCACCTGTGCGCCTTTGTTTCCTCCTTCGTATACATACATGTTCTGGAAAAGCCGGTTTGTAGGAAGAATTTGCTCTTTAATGAATCTGGAATTGACCTTTCTTTCGCTAAGATTTAGAGTCCTTTTATTTGTTCACTTTAACCTTTTAAAATTTTTAACACTTTACGTGTCTTGGAAGTTAAATTCACTATCAAAAAATTCTCTTAAAATGAATCCCAGGAGAACGTC
>Ga0157363_1006713_pt1 | contig 10860 bp, 12 predicted proteins | sample AttsexASBM1_FD_111477 | JGI IMG/M metagenome (GOLD analysis project Ga0157363, IMG submission 111477) | Fungus gardens microbial communities from leaf cutter ant in Ribeirão Preto, State of São Paulo, Brazil - Atta sexdens ASBM1 | ecosystem: Host-associated > Fungi > Mycelium > Unclassified ...
CACACACACACACACACACACACACACACACACACACACACACACACACACACACACACACACACACACACACACACACACACACACACACACACACACACACACACGTAAAATAATAAATTAAAAATTAATTTTTGTGATATAGATAATTGCTCACATATTTATGTTGTCTCATGTAAACGTCCTATATATTTATCTAGAATATTTATATACAAAGTTTTTGATGTATACATTATACGTATATATGTGTATCAATATATGGTATATACAATACATATATATTGTCTTTTGAAAATTTGTATGGAAATTGTGATGTAGAAATGTATAAAATTATATCAAATTGTATAATTGTCTTGTGATTATAAAGCTGACTTTAAATGATTCAAATTTAAATGATTGTAATAAAGTATAATAATTTCGATGTTTTTTACAGGTCGTTGATGAGTCCAATGTAAATGTATTACCAAATTTAGTGTCAGTATCTGCATTCATAGTAAAAACCGGATGGTTTTGGACATCTGTACAAAATGAGGCCGCCGCTGATGAAAAGGAATATCTATTTGAACACGTAAGTTAATAATCATAAATTTCTTAAATATTTTTATTATTGTTTGATAAACAGAATTGTGTGTTGTTTAGTATCTAGAAAAAGTTCTGTCCCCTACTGCGACGAGTAGACGAGACAGTCAACAGATTGTATCACAGAATGTAACATTGTCAAAGCACCCCTGTTGGTTAGGTGGTCCATTATCTAATTTGTTACAAAATGGAGCAGATTCACCAGCCAGTGTCAGTGGAAGCTTTCTAGATTGTACAGCAAGTCCGGATAAACAATTGCTAGACGGTATTTGATATATTTTTTTTAATTTTACACGTATTTGATTTTATGTAAGATACAATATCGAAATAATTTTTAAATATATGTCGATTAACACTTATAATAAAGATAACAAAAATGATACATTATTATTTTGATATATTAGTAAATTATAGTCTGCTGTCTTTCTTTTCTTTAACTGTCCATTAAACGCAATGAGTACCAATATTTTTTGTGTTATAATAAATTATTTTTCTGTCAATAAAAGTGTTCGTATCTTTCAGTATGATATATAAAAAGTTTAATGTTAAATTATATTGCAAAAATTATTTAAAAATACAGTATATCTTATTTTATTTACTCATAAAATAAACTAAATAAAAAGGAAGATTGTATTAAAATTATTTATTGCTAACTATCAAATATTTCAGAGGTAGAATCTGTTGCTATAGAACATTTACCGATAGTTAAAGAAAATTTGTCGCAACGTCATAAAGTCTTTCTCGAATTGGTAGAGACTGAGGCCAATTACGTAGGTATCCTTAATACAATTATGACGGTAAGTATTTATATAGTAAATCATTTTATATTTTTATTAATTTTCAATAATCTACATTTATAATGATTTTACAGTTATTCAAATTGCCATTGGAAAATCTCATAGGTAAAAGTGGGAAAGAGTTGCTAAATAGCACAGAAGTGAAAATTATATTTGGTAATTTCCCACCTATTTATGACGTTCATAAACAATTGTTGGAGGCATTGCATTGTAGTGCCGCTCATTGGACAGAGGACATTAGCATTGGCGAAATATTTTTAAAGTTTGAACCCGATTTGGTTAAAGCATATCCTCCATATGTAAACTTCTTCGAAAATACAAAACAAATGTTGGAAGAATGTGATCAAAATAAGCCACGATTTCATGCCTTTTTAAAAAATTGCCAGACAATACCGGAATGCGGTAGACAAAGCTTAAAGGAGCTCTTGATTAAACCAATACAAAGGTTACCCAGTATTAGTTTATTATTAAGCGGTAAGTTACTTTCAAACAATATTATTTTTTACAAATTTTTGCGAACATCAGCGAAATGTTTTTATTTTTTATAGATATTCTTAAGCATACAGACAAAAGTAATCCAGACTATAATGCATTGGAAGCTTCTATTAGCTGTATTAAGAAAGTGATGACGTACATAAATGAAGACAAAAGGAAAACAGAGCGCCAATTAGCAATGTTCGATATCTTTAATGAGATTGACAATTGTCCACCGCATTTAGTTTCTTCGCATAGGTCATTTATCAGTAAATGTGATGTAATGGAAGTTACGGAAGGTCTTAGTGGACGAGGTGATCATTTAGTATTGTTCCTGTTTACCGATACTCTCGAAATATGCAAGAAAAGATCGAAAGCTTTCAACTCGTTAAAGAGTCCTAATACTATAAATGGTTTGCAATCGATTAAACTTAGTCAAGGAAAACCATATAAGCATATCAAAATGTTGTCCCTAAGTACTATAAGAAAAGTTGTGGATATACGAGAAACTGACGGTACGTAAATATTGTTATGTATGTAAAACATGCACATTCTTTATAAAATAAAAATTGTAACTTATAGTTACACAATTCTTTCAGAATGTCACAAAGTGTTTGCACTAGTGGTACGAGGGACTCAGGAACTGAAGGAAAAATTCTTTTCGTTTATAATTACTGATGAAGAAGTAAACAAAACGAATTACCTACAGACCTTATGCAGACAGATGGCTCTTGCTGTCCGTGTAGCTGACGCTGTAAGTTATATATTATTTACTACATATATATAAATCTTTAAACACCCGAGTCCGTCGAGAAAAGATTTTACGAAGTGTTATCGCAAATTTTAAAAAAATTATAAATTTGATGCAAGGTTTGTCACATATAATATTCTTGATAGAATGTTGGCAGAAATTTAGCAAAATTTATCATTTGACAAATTCCTTCTATCGTTAATATACCATTGCATTTCAATTCTGCTAACAATACGTTAAATGAACTTGAAAGGTGCACCTAACGCTGCAAATGCTTTGAAACATTTTTTGATTGATCAATTCATAAAATTCTTTCTTCTGATCAATGAAACATTTGTAGCGTTAAATGAATCGCACTCGATACGCAGTGGATTTCATCTCTCGCAGTTTCTCTTGCAATTTCTGTTTGTGTCTACTGGCGGATTAGAAATTTAGTTTAAATGTCATATTACAATGTATAATATTAATTTATGTTATTTATTCTTTGTTCATCAGGATACGTTACTCATTAGATATGATTCGCATCAGCTTGAAGTTGGTACTAGCGATGTGGCATCAGGAACATTAAAGAAAACAATTAAGTGAGTATATTTGTGTTTTGAAGCAATAATTACGTATTCTCTTTGCCAGTTTATATATATCACTATTTTAATAGTTATATTATAGCAACTAAATAGTAACTTATAGCAACTAAATAGTAAATTAGTCTGTCTACATATTAGGATAGTAAATTTTTCCTTACGAAATATTTATCAAATATTATAAAAGGTATGAGGATTGATTTATTTCTTCTCTTCTATTGTTGTAGTTAGATGATTCTATTATTTGGGCACATTGAAATATAGAAGAGTTCAATTATTTGTAGATACATACTTCTAGATTGTTCAAATTATTTATAAAACTGTTAATAAAAATTTTAAATTTTTCGCTCAACAAATATTTTGATTGATAATGTAAGTTGACTTTAGCACTTAATTATTATTAGTAACTAAGGTCATATTCAATTCTTCTATATTCAAGACCGTTTTAAGTACAGCCTTAAGATGTTACAAACCAATCGGAAGACCGTATTAGTAAGACATTACGGTCTTGAAATAAGAATGAATATCGACTAATAGACTAAGAATGTTATTAATATATAACTAATATTTATTGCAGAAATTATTAGAATTTTTATTTGCATTTAGATAAGCGAACAAATTATTTGTTGAACAGTAAATTTATGAGTTTATGTTATTTATATTCAAACTATCTATATAAATATCGATATGGTTTTACAAGGCACAGTCAAAAGATATATTAATGTACATATTACATTGCATGATGTAAAGAAATAATGGGGCAAACCGTTTGGTTACAGGAGCCTATTTCATAATTTTTACCTGGAGTATATGGACCCGTATGTCTTCCTACTCAATAGCATGTGTGAAACCACGTTACATGTCCCACTACCGTCAGTTTTCGCACCAAGGCTGATTATATTTTTTTTTACTTGCTTTTTATTTTTAATTCCTTACTCAGTGGCATAATTATTGATATTAAACGCGAGTATTGAATGTACGATTTGTTATATTAACGGATTTAAAAATATTACAAAAATTAGAATGTTTTTATATAAATTAAAATAGAAATGTTTTGTTAATCAAATCAAATAAATGTTTATATAAAACATTAAAGTACGTAAGATTTTTTAACATGTTTAATCTTGCAACTGAAATAGAAAAAAAGGATCTTTAATTTTTTTTACTGAAATATATAACTGAAAATATATAATTATGGTACTGAAAACTTTTGCTTTAAAAATTCTGTTTTATGCTATGATAAATATAGATATAATTTTATTTAAAAATATAATTTTTTGGCCTATTCTGATTAGTTTAGGTATAATATAACATAGTTTTATTGAGTGAGCTTTATTTATTAAAAGCTTTTTATTATATTTTTTTACGCGAAGATTAAGTGTTATATATTTCTTTTTTTTGAATATCAGCATTTTTTATGACTTATTGTGATTTTAATTTATCGTAACTGACATGAATAAATGAATATTCTGCATTATAATTTAATTTGCAATTTGATCGCTTACTTTGTTAAAAAAATTGTTTGCTGGCTTGGTTTTTATTTTTTACTTATACGTATAATTTTTTTTTAAATAGTTATACACACACACACACACACACACACACACACACACACACAAGAAAATAGAAAATATACATTCATGTACATTTTTCTCTTTTTTTTTAAATGGGTACTATTTCTTTTATTGTGCAGCCATGGTGCAATTTTTACTGTTTTTAATTATGTGCGTGTATGATTGAATATATTTTATTGTTTTAAAAAATTCTACATGTATATCTTATATTTTCTTTGTATTATAATAGGTAAAATTCTGTCTGCTTGAGCTAGTTTTCCTGATATGATAAAAAGTGTTTGTGGATTTTAACGCAGATTTTTCTGTTTGTTCGCAAACTTTTTTTCCTCCAATTGAAATAGACTTTATCATATATTTAAAAAATGTTATTCTAAATCAAAAAGATGTTATAATTATTAATTCGAAGGGAGGAAAGAAAGTTTAATATTGTTAAATGATCGTTTAGACAATTCCATAAGTATATGAAAAAGTAAATGAGAAAATATTTAAATTGTATTTTTCTCCAGGTTTGCATCTCGTACAAGAGCCAGAGTCGGTCGAGCGTTTAGTTTCAATAAAACGCCAAGCAAACTAAATAGAGCGATGTCTACAATTATGTCCCCGTTTGGAGTAACACAAAATCTTCCTCCAACAAACCAACAAATAGCTCAGATGCGGCTAGGTAGTTGCAACAATATCAGCGTTAGTTGACAATCTTTTATATAAACTTTTTTCTGTTAATACTTTTCTTTTTCTTCTTTTACTTTTCTTTTTCTTTTGCTTTATATTCATTATAAGCTATTATTTCTTCTACTAATCTTATTTTAATAATCTTACGTATGGGATGGATTACGAAGAAAATTGTACTTGCAATCTTTTTTTATATTTCTATTCTATTATATTAAACTAACTTTCACATGTTAAAATATTTTTGTATACTTATAATAAATAATTATAATAAATTACGCGTTAAATATTTTAAATCTTTATACTATTTGTACAATGTTTTTATAACAAGATATGATTGTTCAACATTCATTATATTGACAACTCTCTATTAATTGCTTTTTTTCTATTGGAGTAATATATATTTTTCATTTATAAATGTTTTGGATTTATATTTTATTTATATTCTTTTGCTTGCAATACTTGTATAATTTATTTTTCTTACTATATTATTTTTGTTACTATATTACTATATTATTTTCGTGAAAAATATTTTAATAATTATAATAAACTTTCATGCTGATTTAAAGTCAATGGACGAACTATATTAAGGATTTCATGTAAGTATGTTATAAAATGTATATATATTGAAATTTATTTTATATTTTTTCTTAATCAAAAATTATTTTTCTTTACTAGAGTTTTTATATACATGTATTACTTTTATCGTATTGAATTCGACACTTGTTTAATTCCTCAAGACTTAATATTTTCATTCCATCCGTAAAATTTATTATAGATTAGAAGATAATATACTTTTATAATATAATATAAAATTGTATAATATAAAATCAAACTAAGATTTAATACATAATCAATATTACAGTTTACTATATTACAGTTTACTATATTACAGTTATACATCTTATGGCGAGTTCTATTTTTTTTTCTTTCTGAAGATGATATTTATAATTCTATTTCAATAAATTATCAATTTATATATATATTTTTTCTATATTATTTTTAATATTTTAATAATATATGAATTAATAATTCATATATCAATAATTTTTTTTAGTAAAATTCTTATTTTGTATTCTAAAATAAAATTTTAATGTGAAAGTTTTTATTGATGCATTTTCTATTTTTATGTTTGAAGTAAATAAGAGGATGAAGAATGAATATATTAAGTCTTATATCTTAAGTCTTATATGTTTTCAGGAGCTGGATAATGGTGGTTCAAGTTCTCCAAACAGAGAGGATGTTTTAGTTGCACCCATGTCGGATCAACCGACTCGAAAGGCCCTCAGTATGGCTTCGCTGCGAAGGTTGTAATTAATATGCAAACAGTCATACTTCCTTTTGCTACAGTCGTTTAGTATTCTAAACAAAGAGACGTGCATTTTTAACAAACCACTGTGGTATGTTAAACTAATATATATCGTCTATAAATTAAGACATTAGTTTATTATATTTAACGGAAAAAGCCCGAAGACGTGCTGTAACATTTTTCCTATTACAATTCTCTCTGTTTCATAAATGATTGTAATTACTTCATTTCTCATTATTACTATTTTTATAATAGAATTTAGTACAATTTTTCCTGAATATCGCCTTATCCGCGAATACGTCATTATAAAAATGATATTACTGTTATTAATGTCCAACAATGTCTAATTATTATTGTTATATATTAACTATTATTAACATCATTTATTTATTTTATGTATTATTTCTTGTAATTATTGTATATGCCTTCTTAGCTTCTGCACTTATTCGCCTATAAGATACGATAAAGAACTATCATCTTTTTATATAAATACAGTTCGTTTTTCGCGTCGAGTCAATTGAATTGTTTTAAAGGAGATATCGTCAAATTACATTGATTCGAAGATATTTTTTCGAATTTTCTAATCATTATTTTAATGACAAATAAAGCCAGACTTATACTAATAAACACTGCAGGCATGTGCAAAAACTTTTCTTAATAAATATATCGATAATTTGTAAAAAAAAAAATAGCAATGTCTCATTAATTAAATGTCTCATTAATTAATATATCCCAATTGTATTCACAATCTCAATGTCAAAAATAGAAAAAGCATTTGTTTAAAAATGGGTAGACAAGTATAGCCGATTTAATTACAGTATAAATCCAGATAATAAATACATATTCATGTCCTCCAACTAATAACAATAATTTTTGTGTTTTTTACAAAAATGTTCTGCAATTTTAACATTTTACTATTTTTTTATTTCTGTTTTTCTACTCATTAGAATTTGTTCAGCGGGAATCATACACACACAAAGGAGGTCTGATCTTTAAGCTATAAACAAAATTTACGTGCGGCTTTATCTCTCTTTGATCGTTTATCAATGAAGACATTTATATGCTGTAGATTTTTTAATAAGGATTTAAAAATATATTTCGTATTTTGTGCAAAAATTAAATTTTAAAATGAAGTCTGGTGTATGTGTCAAAATATTTAAATCCAGAAACGAAAGCATTAAATACTAATTAATTATTAAATACTTATGCATACCTGCTATGTGCCAAAATAGTCAATATACTTCATAACAAAATATTGCCAATCGATACAAATTTGATAGGTTTTGCTTAGATAATATTATATTTGAATGATCTGTGATTTCATTGGGTTTATTACAAGAAGAGAATGCAATTAATATTTACTAATATTTTATATGTTCAAAATTTATTAAATTTATTAAAATTTATTAATCGCACAAAAAAATAGAAACAATTTTAATGTTAATATGGATTTGAAACGAGAACAGATTCGTAAAATAAATCTATATTATAAATGTTTATACAATTTTATATCTTTATACTTTTTTCATAATTCCATAATTGACTATATTGAAAAAAATGAATTGTCATTGTTATATTATTGGAAATAAGAACTTAAACAATGAGAAACAAACTGCTCCTTTTTCTATATAATTAATTATATAATTATAAGATATATATATAAAATGGAGGAAATAAAATAGTGCGCTAAATACAATCAATAATATTTTTCATATATAAATTCTTGCACTTTTCTATTTGAGAATTTAGTTTTGTTATAAATGAAAATTTTTCAATTCTTTAATAACAAATTTGCATAAATTCTCTTTTATGTAATTAATATACATATAAAATAACAGGCTATCGATAACTTTTTTTATAGCACTATTCGTTTTTGCTTGATTTGTGAGGTTCCAATTGCACATGTTCTAAAATATCGCTAATGTCAATTATTTATAATGAAATAATTTATTAAATATTGCTTGGGAAAATTATTTATGAAAAATAATTACGTAAATTATAGCAAAAATGATCGTAATTGAATGAGCTTTTTTCAAAATTCGATACGTGATAAATTCAAGAATTACAAACGTATGGCATCAATTCTTACAAGTTTTCACGGTGCTCTAAAAAAATATTTCATCTTTTTTCTTACACATACACTATTTTGTTATAATTTGATTTCGTGCAACGTTAATAGTTAATATTAATGTTGTAGATTTTGCGTTGCTTGAAAGAGTAACACCTTGCCATTATAATTTTGTTCGTAAAATTGTAGACAGGCCATATATAAGTAAGATTGTTTTACGAATGCATCCGCATGTATTCGCTATATTGTAATGCGAATATTTCTAAGTGTTTCGTTTGGCCATGACTGTATATTCCGGGTCTACGTATTAGCATTTTCTTGATAGTCATTATTTGAAGATTAATTAAAGTTTATTTTTAAAAGTTAAAGAATTAATAAATATTTAGTTTAATTGCAGAATAATTGATTATTTAATGTACTTGATGGAAAACCTTATAGGCAGAATGATTTTTTCTCCTTCCAGTCTTTTCCTTTACTCAATCAATATAACACGATTCTGCTGTCTGTTTTTACAGAATGATACCAGTGTATTAACTTCTAAAGTAGTTAAATAAAATACTGAAAGGATAAGCTTCAATATTTTATAATCTTAAGAGTGACGATTACATTTTTTATAAGTATTACCACATGTGAGTCACAAGAGAAATCCAACAATATGGGATTTTTTTTATCCGTTGCATGTTTATATTGATTGATTAAAAGAAGAAATTAGCATGAATCGCAAGAAGAAAATATTTCAATTAGTGCTTGTAAGAGCACAGTTTTATATGACCGATTATATTTTTTCTTGTCATCCTATAACGAATAGTGCCTTGAGTATGATAACAAGTACGAATAATTATACTTGTATAATAAAATGTACTTTGTATATGTGCCTGATTCGCGAAAGAGATAAACTAGAGACGTATCTTTCTCTCGATTTCATCTCTTGTATAATATCTTGTGCCTCTTGATTTAGACTATTTATTAAGATTCCGACTTTGCGTACTGCTTTGTCTTATTTCAAAACCAGTGAGAAATACGGTACCTTATACTTCCTAATAATGAAATATATCCCGTAATATTGGAAACGTGCTTTTTTCAAATGCCATTCGCATGCTCGAAATAAGCACACTACCTATTTGTAATAATAATATATAAATATATAAGAGCCATTAAAAAAAATAGAATAGTGGTATGAATCGCGGGGAAAATAAAATGTTTACACATATCAGTTTCCATTAATTAATCTGACATAGTTGGTTTGACATAATATGTAACATAAATCTTAAATAATTGCTGCAATTTTTCAATGTAAGAAAGATATACTACTATTCTCGCGAGTCCTTTTTTGACACGTAGAATGTTCGAAATATCTATACTCGGACACCTGTCTTGTGCGTATTTTCCAGTAGTCTTCTGTAGATAATCAAAAAGTAGAAATAAAAAATTAACAAGTCAACTATTAGAATGATCACTGTTCATGTGTAATCGATTTATTTTTCAAGTTTCATTTTTCTTTATTGCAGAAAATAATTAAGTGACATGATAGTATGAGAGTTGCGTGGTGATATGCCAAAACAAGTGTCCTTGATTTAGGTGCATTGTAAATAGTAAAGTTAAGCTCAGAAAATTAATGTAGAAAACATTTTTTACTATACACCTAAGATTATATATCGTCTTACAATTCTCGCGCAGTTATTTATACATTATTAATACTGTAATTGAATGTATAAATTTAACATATATTATGTAAACTAAAACTGCTGTTTCCTTGCTCACTCACCTTTTCCGAATTCTTTCAAACATGCAATAATGAAATATAATTAATATTAAATATTTTTTTTCAATCTGAAAGAACGTATTAACAATTTTATAAAAATATGCATTGTTCGATCTTTTACTTTTTAGTAAAATTATCCGCGATTTATATAACATTTACAAGACAATAAATACGAAAATGACCAATTAGAGTACAAACTTGAAATAGTTACAAACTTGAAATGTTGTTTGAAATGTAATTTTATGTTATGTGCATTGATAAAAGGAGTCATTTTGTTAAATTTGCAATATAATTTCGAA
>Ga0157363_1006717_pt1 | contig 10856 bp, 2 predicted proteins | sample AttsexASBM1_FD_111477 | JGI IMG/M metagenome (GOLD analysis project Ga0157363, IMG submission 111477) | Fungus gardens microbial communities from leaf cutter ant in Ribeirão Preto, State of São Paulo, Brazil - Atta sexdens ASBM1 | ecosystem: Host-associated > Fungi > Mycelium > Unclassified ...
GCGTGTATATGTGTATCTATTATGCTGGCGGAGCTCGCGGTTACAATGTGTGCGTGTATATGTTATACCGAATTTCGACACGCGGACTAACACAGCATCTTTTGGATGGCGTACCTTGCTGGTAGACGCGGGATATATGAGGTGCGGGATGTGTTAGGTGCGGGAGTCAGCTGTGTTACGCGTAGCATCACTGATTGGTTCGCAGGAGCACGGGTACATGCCAGGCGCGTTTCGCGACGCATTATTTCTAATAGGATATTTCCTCGATGCAATGAGGAACAACGCTAAATGTTTCAACGACGACTTTGAACGGGGAGATATCGATTGGTTCTCGAGTTTATGAATCTCCTATCTATGTTATGTGAAGGGATAGCGCATCGCCCATTTGTGGATGGACAAAGGCCATAATAGCGGCGATCGGCTAGTAATGATGTACATTGTTACAAAATCTTTGTTACAACTTCAACAGTGATAAGCTATTGCAGTGCCGATCAACCGAGAGCGTTCGAAAAATGTATAGTCTATCTATTCTTTTAACTATTTATTTCCAGATAAAAATGAGGAGAGCTTTCTTCAATGACCATGACCTTGACATATGTTGTCAAGATCATGATTCTGAGTGATCTTGAAAAAGTTTTAACCATCGGTCATTATTCGTTAAAATTATTTAAAAAATTAGTTTTGAAAAATATGGTTTTAGTGAAATGAATAATATTAAAAGAACAAATTCTCTTTTAAAACAAATTTTCTGTTCTAAAAACAAGAATTTTTTTTTAAAGCAGAGAATTTGTTCTTAAGAAAAGATCCTAGTCATTTCTTATGGAAATGAAGTCCCGGTCAAATTTGTTGAAATTTTGATATGATAGGATTCTCGCTCACTAATCAAAAGTTTCAATTGTCATCAGGACAAATAATTAAAAACTTTGAAGTTATGGCGGCTAAAATTGATCTTTATCATCAGGCAGTATAACGTAATGTTAGTATGAAATTTAATTTAATCTATTTTTTTTAAAAGTTTTTATTTACACCTTTATTTTTATGTACTGTGACCGTACTCATGAATGACGGTACAACTTCATCACGTGCTATATTTTATTTCTTAAACAAATGAATTCCCTTCGGGATGACTCAATAACCAGACAGAATTTTCGCAAAATATCAGAGTTTTTCTCAAAACAAGTTGGATGCCAAGCACAAGAGTGTGCCGTCCTTCCGTTAATTTCCGTTTACTTTACGATAGTTGCACAATTGCAATTCGCGACGGCAACAGGGGTGGGTCATTATATGTAAATAGAAAAATTGTCGGAGGATGGGCGAGATAGGCTGCAAAAATAATATAGAAATTAACAAGAAAATAAATATTAAGGATTTTGAGACGCTGATTTACAATTGACTTTCATAAGTTAATATTGGCCTGGTCTTGGCAAAACAATAGAGTCGATATTAATAATTAGGTAATCGCATTAGATCTCGATAAATCTCTACTCTCCAAAGATCAAAGATCAGAAAAAAAAAAAGGAAAATATTTCCTATCAACTAAACGTGGAATAAAGTTTATCACTGGTACATAAAGAGCTCGCACACTGATAAAATAATTATCAAAATAGATTAGACATCGGCGCAAATCGGAACGGATCTCTAGCATGGATTTTACAGTTATTGTGATGTCACAATAAAACATTTTTTGATATACTTCATAGTTTAAAAGATATTTAAGAAAAATGATACAATCATTATTTTCGAGAAGGTGTTCACCTCTTAACTTCGAGATAAGCACAAAAAAAATATGAATCTAATATATTTTCATGCTCTACATATACCCAAAGCTCATTAAAATCGGTGAAAGTCAGTTCCGACAGTTCCCTTGTGAGTGATAAATTGTTAGTAACGGCGGAGTCGTTACTTTGAAATGACAAGTGACAAAATCCAGAAGTGTGTAGAGCTCGAAAGGAAGGAAAAAGGAGAAGGAAAGAGAAGCAATAACAAATTAAAAGAAAGGAAAGATTTTAGGAAGGGGGTAATAAGTTTCTTTCCATTTACATTGATTCTCAAATAATTCTCACTTGTGACGTCAGTTGAATTCTTTTGCATTCTAACAAGTCATTTAATTGAGTTTTTGCTTATAATCTGCACAAGATCGATTCCATGTGCTTTAGTGAGTCTCGTAAACTCATTTTAAAAGTGAGATTTGAACCTGTGTTATCATGTGATAATTTTTTATCAAAATAAGCAAATAACGACGTCATTAATCTGAGTATGAAATACTCAGCTCACTTCAGACTCAGTTTTATTTGTGTGCAAATGGAAAGCAACTATTGTAATATGGAAACGCATGAATCTGAGAAGGATTTCATGTCATTTTGTTCAATCCATGTTGCTGCTTTTTAATATGCACCATTTTTTAAAATGATTCTTTTATTATAAGAAGCTTCGTTACCCAACATTTTTATATTATTCTAATTGAATTTGTGATTGTGGATGATTCGATGATTGGAAATGACCGAGGCTGAACCGATTTTTATTTATGTCCGCGCGATATGCGACAACTCTGGTTTTTAATTTTTTTTTTGTTTGACCCACGTATGTAACATCATTATGCTAAGATATTTTGTACATTACATTTTGTTGCGCTATCAAATCTAATTTATCTTTGTCACGATCTATGAACTTAATAAGAGTAATGGGAGACTTAGTAAGAGTAGTGTAAGCCGTTTTTAAATTTAATCTCGATGCGATTGGAGACAAACGATTCAGAAATAGATGTAATATATTGTATGTTGAAATATTTATTTCTATCAATAGATTTGTGTTCATAATCCTGATTAAAGTATATATGATATTTAGTCTATTATGTATGAGAAATAAATTGCAGAAAATAACTGTTGTCTAGCAAGATAAAATAGCTTCTTCAAGATTTTTTGTTGAAAACGTGGATAAAACAGTAGTAAGATTTTGTCTACTATGTATCATTACACCTTTTTTGTGGCACGGAGAATGATGTGAAATTAAGGTATCTTCCGGAGCATGTAGGTTTGTTCATATCGATTAAAGATGATCTTTTTTGATCAATAATGATAATGTCTAAGAAATTTATTCTATCGGTTTTGTTTTCTTCGAGGATGAATTAATTGTTCATATAATAATTGTTAATTGTTCATATAATGAATTAAAGCAATTGATAATATTATTAAAAAATTCTGGAGCTGCCAACAAGATGTCATTTGTAATAAAAAGATAGTTGGCAGGGAAGTCGTTTTATTGCGATTTCTTTTAAGTCTTCGATTACGATGTTAGCAATAATTGGAGAAAGGAAGGAACTCTTTGGTGTACCGACAATTTGTTTGTAATAAACTTTGTTGAACACAAAATACGTAGATTCCAAAATGAATCAAATAGCTGTTAAAAATTCATCCTCAGTTAAGCGAGTGTTATTAGAAATGTAGCTCCAACGTTTTGTAATAACTAATTCAGTAGGAACATTAGTATGTAACAAGAGTAAAGAAGCCAATTTAGAATTCGATTCAAAACTAGTTCCATTTAATTTTTCTACTATTATAGAAACTTTTTCACTATGTACTTCAAGTATGCTGTTATTTATGTTCTTGTGTAAGTATTATAAAACGCGAAATTAGTGGGCTGTTAATTCAAAGAAACAATTATTCTTAATGGTGCTCCAGGTACTTTTGACATGCCGTAGACTGTGAGTAGGTTACCATTGATATTTAATAACTTTTTATAAGTATAATTATTAGAGTCCGGATTAAAGTTCTAAAATTGCATCAACTTAGCTCTTCACATCACATCACAGCCGGGCTCATTCGCCACAGTTTCGGGTGAGTGGCAGTGGGGAGAATCATGAAGAACGCATTACAGTTGACTTGGTCGATGGGCGAATAATCTGGACTTTAGTAATCATCGATATCATTCTCAAGATGTTCTTCAAAACGTCCTTGGACATCTGTGTTATATCTGAATTATTACATGTAGTAACTTCATAAAATCTGGAGACTGGTAGTGTTTCGGCGCTAAGCTACGCGCACAACATTTACGCGGCATCTAACGTCAGTAATTATAATATCGTAGTTATAACATCGAATATAAATGTAGTAATAAATTATAAACGTAGTAATGGATCGTTCTTCGATTTCCTGTATTGGCCATCATCAAGAAATTTTGTCTCTTTTAGGCTGACCACACACTTTAAGTAAAATTGTACAAGTGGCTTGCACAAGTATTGTATTTTGATAAGTTTACTTGAACATGTGTGGCCGGTCTTACAAAAAAATTCTAAACAGTGAGCGTGCACGCTTGTATGCATGTAAGTGTGTACATAAAAATAAAAATGAATAAAAATTCTTAAGGGGATGCTGGAGTGATAGCCGAACTTAATCGATAGCATAGATTTTTTGAATAAAAAAGTCAATAATAGACATCTTTAATTCATTTCTTACATTAACCTTCTGTCTCGTTTAAATGCATACATCTTATCCAATATATTGTAACGCCATCTCCTGCAAGATCGAATACTGCTAAACACAATTACTGCTTTGTTTACCATTCCGAGTTTTTGCTCAGCATTTGTATACACGTAATTTGTAGATAATATAAATTTTTTTTTAATCTTATTGTTAGTTTTACAAACTCAGTATTGTTTGTGCATGTAAAACGTTGGGTGTTGAACTGTCGTTTTATCTATACGAGCTATAAAACTTTTGAATTAAGAATTAAACATCTATGTCATAAACAACTCTACGTGTTGAAAAAATGTAAGTTTTTAACTTTTTTCGATTTTAGTATAAAATCCACTGTAGCTACTCCCAATTTTGTGTAAGCTACTTTAATTCTGTAAAAGGATTTTTTATTTCATTCAGTAAATTTGAAGATTTATCGATCTGCAGTGTCCCGACAATTTGATTACTCCAGCGTCTCTCTCTCTCTCTCTCTCTCTCTCTCTCCTTAAAGGATAAAACACATTAAATTAAAACACATTAAATCTCTCGTGACACACGTCATGCCGCCTGATAATGGAATTAATTTTGAATGTTTGAGCCGTTGTAATTTTAAAACTTTTGATTGCTTGGCCTGGTGACCATTGAGATTTTTGAGCCTCAATGAGCCAAAATCTACATCATATCAATATTCCATCATCAATTTGACAGGAAGCTCATTTTCATAAAAAATGTTTTAGGATCTTTTATGACTTTGTAACAATTTTTCATTCGAAGTGAGATCCATTCTATTTTCCACCTAGGAGTAGACTCCTCGCTTTGCGTGGAAAATCGGACGTCCGTAGGCAGGAGAGAGTAGAGTGGAGGATCTCATTTGGAAAGTCTTCACAGTCTTCTAAACAGAGAAGGAGATAGCGGGATTCTTATTGTTTATAGCAGAAATAAGAATTGTGTTTTAAACTTCTTTTCTTAATAACTTTTGTTAATAATTTTTTTTAACGAGTAACGATGATTAAAACTTTCTTAAGGTTACTCAAAGTTATGACAATATATGTCCAGATCATTAGAGGAGATTCCCCTTATTTTCAGTTTTATCATGAATAATTACAAAAAAGGTAGGTTACATATTTTTCGACTTCCCATGATTAATTATCATTAGAATCGCAACAAAGAAATCTTTTTATCAAGAGATTGCAAGAAAAAAAACTTAACAAATTTTGAAGAGACCTTATTATAAATAATTACGAAAGAAGAACGAGTAAATGTCGTCAATTTTTGCCCCCAACCACAAAGTAAAATGTGTATGTTTTTTCATAGTTTTTGAGTAGTAGAATTACGTAGAGCAATCAGTTTTCCATAAACATGAAGGGAATGTATGTATATAAAAATGTGAATGGTAATCGGATCTAAGAGCTTCGAGTTTAAGAAGACGGGAAGATGCAAAACGCGTGTATCTGATTCTCGTCTTATATCCTTCGAATGTTCGCATTATCTCCTTTTCTATTTCAATTTTATTATTACAACAAAATGTAATTTGATGGTTTTTGAAAGTTTAAACATTAAAAACGATTATTATACGTCTCATTTTTATGGCAAAAATTGTATGCTTATTTACTTACTTTCACATTTTCACACATGTTTCTTTCATGTTTATGGAAAACTAATTGTTTTATGTAATTCTCCAAAAATTATAAAACATATATACACGTTTCGCTTCCCGATTGAAAGCAAAAATCAATGATTTTTACCAATCTACTTTTTATATTGATTTTATATTGATTGCATATACAGGATGTCTGGAATCATAACAACAATTAAAAGTAGATTCTTGAAGTCATTTTGAGATGAAAATTCGAATACAAAATAAGGCTACAACAATTTTTAAATTATAAGCATTTAAAGTTAGCGAATCGCCTAAAGTTCGCACGTTTATTTTGATATTAGAATTTTCATTTAAAATGGTCTCAAGACTTTACTCTTAATCGTTGTTACGGTCTTTATCGGATATTCTGTGTGTACGTACAGATTTATTTATAAAAGTAGTATGATTAATTTTATTAAACAGACATAATTTATATGAATGAGGAAATGATTTTAAAATAAAAAACAGAATATTAGTCAAATATTAGTTATATTTAATTTTAATAATTAATTTTGTATTACTTTGAAAATATAATATTATATTATATGTTTATTTAGAGAGCCTATGGTCTGATATGAATTCGGAGATATGCCACGCTACCGGCAACAACGCAAACAAGCAAGCTATGACATCTAATATAGGTAGTAATGCTGATACTCTTGGAGCTGACCATGAATACCACGAAATCAGTGATGAAGAAAATCAAGATAGTCCGTTAAAATTTGATAAGACATTAAATTTTGATTTTGGTCCAAGTCTTTTGGCAGAAATGGATCAAATGTTCAGATCATTAGGTAAAGACAAGAATGAAAGATATTCTGTATATATCGGATGTTTTTCAATGAAGGAATTTTTTCAAACTTCTTTAAAGTTAATTAAACCTGTTTCAGCCTCTAATTAAAGAGATAAAATGAAGTTAATTATGAACATTGTTTTTATTTTATATCTTTGAATTAGCTTTTCAGAAAAGTAAAATTTTGATTTTTATGATTAAAGGACGCATAAAAATGAAAGGGAAGACATTCAATTTTATATAAAAAACAAAAAAAATATTATTCTTTAATTTATACGTAGAGTTATCATTTGATAATATTTGCCAAATACAAAAAGTTCACAGTTTATATATAATTATATAAAATAAAATAACCGCCCTCTTAAAATACTAATAGGTTTGTTTTCTGTTCCTGCACGAGGATTGCACTAGAACTAAACTAAACTATAGTGCAATCCAGAACTGACGAGTGTAAGCGTGCAAACAAGGAATAAAAAAACGTTCTAGTGCAAAATAAAAATGCGTCTTAAATTGTTTATATGGAAATATTAGATTCTTGTAATGAAGATGAAGTATTAATGCGATTTCATTGTTAAAAATATTCTTCATTGAGATAATGATAGTACAAAATATTTTTCTATGTAGACCTACTATCATTTATATATTTTTATCGTTTTATTTTGTAAACATTCGCATTATTTGTATAAGATCTGTTTTCTGTGGCTGAACTAGTGTATACTAAGACACTAGAAATGTAGGTATTCTCATTCGCCATTTTGGTTCTACTTGATTGATTGGTTATAGTTTGTACAACATCTGTTTTCTGTGGCTGAACTAGTGTATACTAAGACACTAGAAATGTAGGTATTGTCATTCGCCATTTTGGTTCTACTTGATTTCTACTTGATTGATTGGTTATAGTACGATAGTGACAAAGGTAAATATTAAGAAGATTCCGCTTATCTCAAAAACACAAATCGATGCGTTTTTGCGTAAAAATAAAGATTTGACAAGAAAAAGTGTCACTCTGCTCCGCGAGATATTAATCCTCAAAATTGACGACTATTCCGGTTAGGAAATCTGTCATAACAATGGTTCATTGCTTTAAACAAATTTACTGCTTTCAAAATACAAATTCATTACTTTAACAAGGAGTTTATGTTTTTAAAGCATACCCAATGGAGAAAAAAATATTTGAAAAAACGTTTTTTATTAATTAATTGTAATTTTTTAATTATATTTTTATCTTTTTTACTTATCGAGTTTGGAACTTGGACCTTATGATTATGAGTCTGATACCTTATCCATTATGCTACTTACAATTGTCGATGTATACAGTTCTAATTGTCCATATGATACACTTAACGCAATTATATTGGGTTAATTTCTTTTCCGTTATTATTTTTTTATTCCAACCCGTTTTTTATTAATTTGAATTTTAGAAAACAAAATTTTTTTAACATTTATAATAAACGTCAGATAAACGTTAAATAAATGTTTCTTTAATCATATTTTAAGTAAATAAATAACGTAAAACAAACATTTAATAAATGTTAAATAAACGTTAAAAAATCTTATTTTGAAAACGTATCAATCAAAACGTAAAATTTATTACGAAACGTTTAGAAATCATTTAATAAACGTTAAATAAATGTTATTTTGAAAATAAGTCATGAAAATTAATGAAAAATAAACTCAATAAATATAACAGCAAAATATAAATGGGAGTTAGAAATCAATGCTGGATGTTATATTGCGCAATGCTAATTATTAATTATAAATATATAAATTTAATTTATTGTTTTTGGTGCTCACTTTTTGAGTCATTGGTAATAAAAAAATTACGCACTATAAAATCGAACTGCGTCTCGCACAATCGTAATTCCGATCTCCAATAACGCAGTGAAAATGTGGTGAGAGATAACCATCTTCGTAGTTTAATGTTGTGCCAATCAGTTGCTTAGCTGAGTGGAGCAGATAGTGAACTTAAGTTAATAATTGCAACAAGATATTTTTGAATAGATAATAATTTACGTAATTAATGTATTCTGGCCAGCATACATTAATTGTGGATCCAAGCATCGTCAATCCATTACAATAAATTTAAAAATCACAATGTCAAAGTTAGATTGAAAAATAATTTAAGTAACATAAAAGAGAGTCATGTTCATTCTGATGTTAGTCACATCTTGCCGACTAAGTCGGCAATAATAGATGATAATGGCGAACCTATCGGAGTATCAAAGGTTTATGTTTATAAATTTGATTATCGAAAGTAAAATAAATAGAATCCAAAATTAAATGCATCGTCTTCAAGAATTCATTTTTCGATATCTTACAATTTTTTTCAATGTAACTCCATCTATTAGAAAGAGCATCCCTCACTAAGTTCATAGGGATATTTGTAAATAAAGATACTATATCTAGTGACACCAAGCTAAAATCTGATTTAATTTGAATATTATTCAATTTTTTGATCAAGTCAATTGTTATTCACATTGGTTTGGAGCTTTTGATACTATCAATAATCAAACCATGTACAAACGTAGCCAAATTATACAAGGTACTGTCTACTGCCAAGATAATAATAATTCTAAATGGACAATTTGGCTTGGGAATCTTTAAAGAAGCTCTGGGTAAATTGCCACATAGTAAAGTTTTTTATATGTGTGACCAGAGATAAATTCGGATTTTTTTCCATCCTGATGAGAAATTCCTCAAACTACTTGATTTTATTACTAGGATCTTTTTGAATATATCTTCTCATCCATTAGCATAACATTTTTCAGTGTAAAAGTTTTTTTATAGTGCTATCGTTATGTTGCCTTTGTCAGCCTTTGTAAAATAATATTTCAGTTCTTTTTGAGAAATTGTTTCGTACATTGTATTAATTTAGTTAACCTGTGATGTATCGAATTATTTTTAGATTTGAAAGACAGTAAGTTTCTGATGATTTTTAACGAATGATTTTTCACATTATAATGCACAGAACTCTATAATTTCCTAATATTATTTTCTATATTCTTCATAAATTCCATGACACTTTCTTCGCGCGACACATCTCTTTTTGTATTCAACGAGTATTATGTGATTAATATCAGAACATGACTCTCTTTTATGTTAAATTATTTTTCAATCTGACTTTGACATCATGATTAAATTTGTTATAATGGATTGATGATGTTTGGATTGATGATGCTCCGCATGCGATCGTTGTTGGAGATGAGGTAAGTTTCTGACTAGCATACATTAATATACGCAAATTAATATCTATCTATTCAAAAATATCTTGTTGTAATTATTAGCTTGAGTTCCATTATCTGTTCCACTCAGTTAAGCAACTGGTTAGCACAACATTAGACTATATTGAAGATGGTTATCTCACCACATTTCCACTGTGGCTGCATTATTGGAGGTAACTACGATTGTGCGAGACGCAATTCGACAGATTTATTTTATAGTGATAAGCGGTAATTTTTTGTCGCTCAAATAGTGAGCTAAACAAAATTGAATTTGAGACATATTAATAGATATTAGTTAGCATTGCGCAATATAATATTCAACGCTGACTCCTAACGCCCATTTGTATTTCGTCATTATTTTTTATTGTATTAATTTAAGGAGTCTATAAATTTTGTATATTTCTTTACTTGTTATTAGTAAGATCACATTATGACGATTGTGTCCAACCTTAACGAAAAATGGTATATCAAATCGACAGATTTGCAATAGAATACAAATAAAATATTTTATTAGTTTGACAAAGAACTTTATCTTAAGGTAATTTAAGATACACGGTAATTTAAATCATTTATATGTAACATTGAGTCGGAAAAACATGGGATGACTTATTCCGTTATTGAATTAAAATTTTATTGTATGTGAACATATTTTATTGTATGTGACAAAATTAATTAAATATTAATTACTAGTCTATTAAAGTTATTAAGAAAAATATTAAGAAGGGCTTACATAGCGAGTATGATGTTAACAA
>Ga0157363_1006718_pt1 | contig 10855 bp, 8 predicted proteins | sample AttsexASBM1_FD_111477 | JGI IMG/M metagenome (GOLD analysis project Ga0157363, IMG submission 111477) | Fungus gardens microbial communities from leaf cutter ant in Ribeirão Preto, State of São Paulo, Brazil - Atta sexdens ASBM1 | ecosystem: Host-associated > Fungi > Mycelium > Unclassified ...
CATTTTTGGAGAACAATAAAAATATTTCTTGAAAAGAGTGACACTCTCTTTCTTTTTCAAGAAGTGAAATGTTTTTAGTGTTTTCCAAAAATGACCGTATTTGCACTCATTTAGAATGAAATTTCGCTCCAAGAAATTTAGAGAGAACCATAGATAATATCAATTTCTAAACTTTCGAACTCTAATTATGAATTGTGACATTATAGATTCTCATTTATGGAGAATATTATTATTTTTGAAATTCGATATATTTTTAGATTAATTCAGATTAATCAGAAGTACCAAGAATCTCTTGAAACCAAGTTTCACGATAATCAGATAACTTTTTCAAATTTCAATTTTAGAATTCTGAGATCAAAATTGAATTTTGCGAATCCGAAAATCTTTAGAAAATGAATTTTCCAAAAGTTACTTTGTTAGAAAATAGTTCTAGTTCTTGAAAGGTTAATGATAAAATAAATTGACAAGCTGTGTTATTGTTATACTTATAGTGCAGATGCTATTATTTCACATAATATCAATTGCAAATTTTATATTGACGCGAATATTCTGAATCTCCAAAAATATTATATATAGGAATGTTTTTTGTTAAATATTCGATTTATGTGTGATAGAGAAAAGTGTTTATCTTGTTTGCTGCTCGTCTTAAAACCTGTGTCTTTGTACACGATTTCGCATTTGGTTTCACGCCGTTCTTTTTAGTCTGTTAGAGGGAGTGCGCGGGTTGGTCGTATCGTAAAATATTTAACGAGGTAGTTTGGTGAGACGTCTTTGTAAACGATATGAATATCGCAATAAAATATATACGTATACGCCTATATCGGTATAGTGGCGAATGTAAATTCAACGAGTTTCCGTCTCCCGTCGTCGGCTCATTTCTTGCCTTTTCCCCTTCGTTCGTTGTGGTTGTCTGCGAAACTCCATAAAAGATATGATTGAGGTATAACGCGGATAATTTCTCTTAATGCCTGGCATAATGTTTAATTTCAGTTCTCGTCGTCTTTTCGCCCAATGCACATTCCTTTTCTTCTTTCGCCTATTTTTTTCGCGACTATACATATGGAACATCTCAACGATCATTATTTTTACACGCATTTTCTCTTTACTGTTTCAGGTGAATGGCGACTTGTTGCAGCCTATCTGTAGAAGATGTGTGGTTGGTGAGTCTTATGATTTGGATTCTTTTTTTCCTTATTTTACAATTTACAATTTTCGTATAATTTTCATGTTTAGGGAGCAATTATAATATAATAATACAGTTCCTACATTCGACGGATAAATTTTGAAATAGATATTCCATTGAACGTATTTTGACATTTTTTACATTTGCCACATTTACAGTAACATATATCATTGATAGACAGTAATATAATTATAAGATGCATGCAAAATTAATCTTGGATCCATTTATTACTTTTTCACACGCATCGTTCGTTTTATATGCAGAAATAGAAATCTATATGCATGGATGATCTCGCTTGCTCATATCTTTCTTTCATTCATGAATATCGTACGTGAAGGAGTGCGTGACAATACCTCTTGCGGGGCGACTGCCAAAGAAATTAAATAAAGACTCGTCAATTGAGTGCAGCTATGAATTCAAAAAAACTTAATATAATTCTATACCCTATATGTTATGAATTGATTATCTAATATCTTTTAAAATTATTAAGAAAATTGAATGTGTATGTGAAAAACAATTTAAATCATTAAATTTGAATATTAATTATGAATCGAAAGATTTTATTCAAATTTTTATTCGAACATTTAAAAATAGCGGGAGAAAAAAGGTATAATATTTATTTTGTGTCTTTTCCTCCTCAATGATCTTCGAAATCTCTCGTCTAATATCAATTTGCAATGTATGAAGAGGAAGCAAGATGATGAGGTAGAAAAAGATTGGGAGGAGGGGAAGGGGTTGGCAGAAAGTCAGTAGAGGATGAGAAGGTGGTCGGGGCATACTCCGAGGGTGGAAGAGCCATCCCTCTTGATGGCGTCACCTCGAGGGCCCAATTAGCGCTAGCACGAGTGTCATTTCGTCGCGGTTTCCGCGTACTGACTATCGTTGACTGGCGTTTTCTGCCAGTGGTTTCGTTTCTTCTGCGCAGACAGTATGTATAGCGTGCGTGATGAGATGGTTGTATTTCTCGGCGAGTTGCTTCTGTAGACTTCTTGTACCAATCTCCCTCGTCCCTGACTTCCTTGCCCCTACGGAGATCTTCTTCCTCTTTTATCCGCTGCTCTCCGCCTTCCGGTTCTACCGGGAGTGCATTATCCAATTTTCTAGCAGATATTTCGTGATATAATAATTGGACATTCAGCACGAAGCGCTATCCTTTCTGTCTCGGCCGTTTCTCGCTCGTCAGCTTTCAGCGAAGGACGGTTGAATTGTATTCTTCAAGGATAGCGCAAGAGATCGAGATGGAGGAAAGGACAAACTGCAACGATATCTCGCGAAGAGGTGGGCTATCAATAGAAACATTTTCATCGGTGCGGAATGGTGTTGGGTAGTATGTTTTATCTCGCCATTTCCGTCTTTTTCTGTTATTATTTCTCGCATGGAGCGTGTCTCCTCTGTCTTGTTCTCTTTCATCCAAATGCTCTGCTCAGCTCCACGGTTATTTCTATAACGACACTTTATGCAACGTTAATTATTGTCGGCGTAATGAGCTCGAGGAAGTCTTCCAAGACGCAGTATTTCTCCAAGCCTCGCCGCATTTCTCTCTCTCGCTTCTTTTTCGCTATATATAATATTATCCGCCGCCGTCGTTGTTCTCTTTTCCACTAGTTAGTGGCATCGGAGTGTCAAAGGGCTTCTCTCTCATTCTCGAGACGGATACCTCGCGAATCTCCGCATTACCGCGCACTTTCACGAAGCTGATCTTGTTAAGGGACTCGTTTCGCTTACGCCCCGTTCGCGCCTTGTTAGCATGTCTCGCGAAGTTTACTTTTATTTTTTTTTTTTGGAATTGAATAGTTCTGGATCATTGAGAATGCGATTTGAGAAACATTAGTGTTTTTTATTGTGATGATCGCGTCGCCATTTATGTAATTGATATGGAAAAAATGGTTTTGCTAAAGCATCTAAAAATTCAGCTAAATTCAACAAGAATTCTTTTGATGGACCATCAAAATGATTATATAGGACAAACTATAATTTGAGTGTAGTTTTTCCTAGTTTGAGTGTAGTTTTTAGCAACTATAGTTAGAATTATATAAAATGTCGAAACTTTTTGCGAGCTTGCTCATCACGCTTGAGATTCTTACGTAACTATTTTGATGGTCCAACAAAATTATTTTCAAATCTAGTTAAATTTTTAGTTACTTTAACAAAATTGTTTTTCCCATGTAATCCTAGAATAGCAGAGCTATCGATATCAAATGATGCGACATACTCTCAATTGAATTTTTCATCGAATTTTTTATTTGTATATAAACATTTCGGAATTCTGTCTACGAAATACAACAGCTTTAGTGGATAGAATAAATTAAGGTAAATCACTGTGTGCGTTTCATAAAATTATTTTATTAAAATTCGCTGCATTTCGAAGTTCACGAAAGCCCGAAATCTGGAGCGGTGAGTTTACCTTTGTTTTACCGCACCCGAAGATAAACGCGAAAAGCTTGTAAAAAGAGTATGTAGTCGAAAGAGGGACCGCACAATACCATCGTTAGGACCCAGCGCAGGCCGATGACAACTCTTTCCCAGTATACCGTGTATCGAGTGTCATTCAATTGCGCATCCCAATTAAATAACAGGCAAAAGGGCGACATAGCATCGTGAAGCGTCTCGACGCCCCCTAATTGCAAGTCTGAAGGAGGTTAAAGCATTCACGGAGGAAAATTAGAGAGAGGACGACGATGTGTACAACAATCAGGGATGTCTGATTTTATCAAGGACAATTTTGCAAGCAACAAATAGCTACTTAGTTAATACTTTTTAAATACTTTTTTTAAATTATTTAGTTTGATTTTTTTTTAATGAGTGTTTAGTGCGATTAAAGACTCGTTTCACAATTATGTCTCTTCTCAAAAAAATTTTGGTAAAATAATACAAGATATATATTCACTTAAATGAAAGACAGCTTTACTCTTAACAATTGTTACTTTAATTATTGAATTCTTTATAAAGAATAAATAGTCATTGGCTGCGTTCTCTTTGGCGCTCACGGAGGTTTAAACACTATTCATTCTTGTTGTTTATCGAATATTAAATAAGTAAATGATATTTAAAAACGCTGTGAACGTTAAAACGAACGCTCCGGCGTAAAAAATAATGGAATATTTGCATGTTTTTTAGTCATGTTTATGTGCATTTCGACGCTTCCCCATGTTCTCATCAATATGTTTCGAGATCAATTGAGTTTCCCTCTCGAATACAATCTCGACAGTGCGAACTTTTAACGGTAGGATTATTATGTTCGCATAAAGAATGAAATTGCGATTCACGGGGATAGCAAGACGCTCGTTTTATCATCATTTCTGACTGTTTTGGGAAGGGAAAAAATATTCGTTGGTTTCAGTGAAAATGACAACTGGGTTAGATCTTTCAGGTCTGCTCATGATTAGCGGTATGCTTGCGCACATCAGTTCATGGAGATGCTGCAGGGTGTCTCTTGTGCGCTATTAAAAGGTAATGTAATTAGCACAGGCAAACGAACTAATTACCAGAATACGAACGTCAAGCGAGACGCACAAAGGATTTCTCTTGCTGCTCCCCACCCCTTCAAACCCTTCCGAATTCATCTGTGCCTCCTCTTTTCTTCGTTACTAGTTTATTTCTCTCGTAGATGCATTCGTTCCATGTCGATGCGACCACATGACGAAGAGACATCGTCTACTCGGTTGATGAATAACAAATAGGCACTATTCTGAGAATCGAAATGTTAATTAAGGGCGACTCCATCCGCAATTGAAAAAAATGGGACAGTCGCAAGTGCGAATTTTTCGGGGTAGGTTTATAGTTTAGTAATATATATATAAGTAAATAATAATTTTATATATGTGAGAACATGAGTCAGTTCAATCTTCTGCTGCATTAAAAAAGATTTATTAAATCTTAATACATATTTCTTTGAATAGTACTAAGCAAATATTTATTCAATAAAGAAATGATTTAAATGAGTTAAATCAAATGAATAATTTTTGTATCAAATAAATATTTACATTTGGTAAATATTTGTTTAGAACTATTTAAACAAACATTAATTAAAATTAATATTAGTATTAAATTTTTTCAGTGTAAATGTTTATAATTTTGAACAACCATAATTGACCTAACAAAAAATATTTATTTAGACATTTTTTCTTAACTATTTTAGGCTTTTATTCTATCACTAATGTTTTTTGAAGAACGTCTAAAGTTATCTTTCGGGCTTAGATTAAGAGTGTAACTTTTATTATTTCTGCATGAGATCATTGCAGCAATAAGACGATGTCGATCTCGAGCGAGATCGACTGCGTGCAAAATGGAAACACTGTAATTAGTATGCGCGTTCGTGTATTATGCACGCAACGGCACTGTGCAAGCACATTTTGTAGTCGCGATGGCGACGGACGGGAAGTGAGGAGACGTCGCGACGCGCTGGGTAAGCGGTGTTGCGATTCACACTTACATTCGCCTAGCCCTTCTAGCCGGAAACGTCGACGGGGCGTACTACGTGCACCGCGGTTAGACAGACACGTCCCTTAACGCGCGCGTATGTACACGGGGAAATATAAGCACGGGCCCGTGCATACACCCGCTCTTGTGCGTGCTCGCGTGCTTGTTCGCGCGTGATGTCGTCCCGGGTGTCGCGGTACGCGGCCGTGTGTCACGCATCGTAAATAACGCATCACGCGCGACATGTCCCGCGACGCGAAAATGTTCGCACCCTTCGCGCTTGCACTCGCAGTTTCACGCGAGGGCGCGCACTTGGGCGAAGAATGAACGAGTCTCGCGAAACTTAGCCAACTTTACATATCAGAATTAAATTTTTTTTCTTTTCTCAATGATGGAACTTTCTGTGATTACGAATAATAATGGGATACATCTTTATTACGGATAATCATGTTTTCTGATATATATTTTCTGATATATAATTTCTCTTTTGGTATAACAGTTTATTCTTTTATTTTATTTGTCTATTCTTTACACACAAATATACATAAATATAATACACACAGAACGACTGCCAAAAGTTTCTAGCCAACATATAATTTTTACGAGAAATTTTCTTAATTTTTTTTACAGTTTATATCGTAAGTTAATAAACAACTTAAGAACACGATATTTAAATATTAGAATATATAATATTTGACACTTAATCTTCAAATGATTTTTTATCTGAGCAATAAAATTATTTATTAACCGAAAACTTTTGTCAATCATTATATAATATATGCACTGAAAGGATTTTATTAATTTAAATTTATTAATTTTTTACAAGCCACCAATACCTTTAATCGGTGATCGGTAATATATGATAACAAATTTTGTTGATGTGATTGCTGCTAGTCTGCTATCAACCAATTATTAATAACAGAAGCAAACTATATAGAATCTAATCTATCTTTTGGATAGACTTTAGGCTCGTTTACATAGAAATCATAAATGATCGTGGAGTCTTAAGTGATAGGAAACCAAGCATAGTCAAATATAGGGAGAATACTTAAAAATTGGTCAATTTCTTATGATTTAAGACCCTGCACCCTACGACTTTCATGTATATATATATACATGAACCTCTTATTTGCTAGCCAAACTATTGATTATTACATTGATGAATTAATTGCAATCATAACAAATCAATTTTTTAAATATCATATTTGTTTTCCTTGATTTGTTCCTGTAAAATCATTTCTCTCAGTGTGTTATGTAAAGTGATTACTGAATGACACGCTTTCGAATGATTGAATCTATGCAAAGATTCCTCTGTGTATCGATCCGGAATTTATTCCAGACGTGTCATGAAACATGTTTTACAAGCTTTTTCCTGTCGTTGATCCGCTTCTTCGGCTACCCTTTCATTCTTGCGAAGAGGGTCGCGTGAAGTACGACGTAAATTAATAAACGTTATAATTCACGCACGAGTTTTCATACCTAATGAGAGAACGCCGCGTCATCTCGCGTCATGTGCACATCTTCACAGGCAGCCTTGGTTCGACTTGCGCGCATACATTGCACGAGCCCGTTAAAAGCGATAAAAATCGCTTTGTAACGCGACTCTATCTATCACGCGATTCCGTCGACCGACGTTCTCCGCATGACGAAAAATCTTGTTTTCGTAGCGAGGAAAATCGCAGCGTAAGCGGACGTCGATTTGTACCGTCATCAATGCTCTTGCGCTTAATAGAACGCGTTTTAAAGAAAATACTGTCGAAAATGTAAGAGAGCAACTAGATTAACAACTTTCATACTATTACTATACAGTAACTCTGTAAATCTTTATTTCCAAGAATATCTTAAGATTTTTTTCATTAATCAATATGCGTATTAATTCGCGAATATGTTTATCGAAATGTGAAATTTCTTTTATTCTTTATCTAAATGCGCCACATTTATTTATATACAATTTCTTTACGAGATTGTTGATTTTAGTAATTGAGAGATGAAGATGGGATAAAGCGCGATGAAGATACACGCTGCACCGCTGTAACGACGAGAAAAGAATAGAAAAGGGAAGCGGCAGACGAGCTTCACTAAGACAACGCTCTCGACGATACCTTCGGTTCTCTCTCGGTTGTTAATCGTTGGTTGCACCCTTTCAACTCCGATTACATTCCTTTCCCATGGAGCGTTTTCTCGCGCTTACACCCTACATTCGTCCATTAGCCTCGTCTTGTCGACGAGGATGTGTCTGCTGCATCGTCAACATCCTCGCATCCTCCCTGATTTTGTTCTCAACCCCGTGTCATATATATGTGCTTGGAAAAGCTAGGATAACGAGCGTGGGTAGGCGTGAAGAGCAAGCGAGCGACAATTGGTGCCTTGTGTGGCATCTTTCGCGAGTGCGGAAGCGCGACACTTCCATCCGGTGAGGCTTATCTCTTTTACCGTGATTCTTCGGCATGTCGATTTTACGCATGGTCGATCTATTATACATTCGTTCGTACCTAGTTAATTACGAATCGACGAGAAGGAGAGGAGTGAATTCTTTTACAATGAATGAATTCGAATAACTGTTACTCTTTAAATTTCTTGGAGTGAAAATTGTCACACTTGTTTCAGAAGTGAAATATTTTACTCTTCTTCAAAAATAGCTGTAGTTTCACTCTCTTAGAGTGAGTTTTCATTCCAAGAAATTTAGAGAGTAATAGTAATTATATCTATACTTTATTCTTTATAGTTGATATAATAACGATTGTCCAGTAAAACTGAATGAAGTATGAGACTTAAATGTCATTTGGCATTCTTTTTGTTTATTTCTTTTTATCGCGTATGATTTTATTTCTTCAGGCTTTTTCGGCTCAACATCCTACATTCTTGGTCAGTGATATTCGACTCTACTCGACTCGACTCAATCCGACTGACAGCAAGGTACTTTCTGGGACATTTGGTAGAGATGTTGGCAGACCAAGGGCGATTCGCAGGAAAGGAATGCGATACGACAGAAGTCTATATATTCGCGCTCAGGCAAAGAACAGGTCATCGTAAATGCGAAATGGGTGTAGGTGTATATTCATGTGTCGGTGTGTTTATGTGGATGTACGTTCTCGCGTATATACGTCGCCTTGCTCGAGCCAAGCCCGAGGGGTTTACGAACACAATAGTTTGAAATATTCGAGCGCCTGGCAAGAAGTTGCCCTCGCGCCGGTAATTAACGAGTTAAAGTTCGGCGTCGCGACGCTATCTCGCTTCTTCTCACTTGTGTCTCGCATCGTGGCGTCCTCGTCGTCCGTTGTAAGACTCCCGGCACCCATTAGCCAAGTGCCACGCTACGGCGAACTCTCCTTTTGGCCGCCAAGAAAACCGAGCGTCACCCCTTTTGCTCTCCTCCCCCTCCGCCATGTCCTGGAAAATTATATCGCTGTCCCCTGGCTGAGCTTTGGCAGTTGTTCGCGTTTGCTTTTATTTTTGCCATCGGACTGCTAATGTCTCTCACGTTTCTAAGGCCTATATTCATTTATCATTCTATCTCATATAACATTTTTGCGCATATTTAATTATTAGAAACATTTTATTAAATTTTAAATTCTTTGTTTTAAATTTAAATATCTTATAGTTTTGTATATCTTTATATATTGAGACATCAAATTATTGAAAGTATTATGCGAAATATTTTTGTCTAGAGATATTTTTTTAATTCTATATTTCGTTAATTCTTTGTACTGTAAAAATAAACGATAGGTGGTAATGGTGTCTACATGTGCAGTATATGGACTGTTTGCTTGCGCGCAAATTATGTAGACATCGTGTAATCTGTGTAGATAACGCTCGTTGTGAAGCTGTAGCATCCCCTTTGTTTTCGAACTAAGGCTTTCGCTCAAACAGATTAGACTTAATTCAGAATTGCCTCTTGCACAAATTTAACTACGAAAATAAATAATTACATGTATAACTTACCGATAAAAATATTTTACATCCTGTCTTGCTCTTTTTGGGGAAAGGAGGAAACTAGAAGAGAAACTTCTAATCTCTCACGCAGGGTGAATTATGCTGGAAATATCACTTTATCGCAAAGACTAGTGTTATATATGTATATAACCGACTCTTGAGATAAATCGACGAAGTTGGTCGGTATTAGACAAAGTAACTTACCAATGGGACACGGGTTTTGAACTAAGCGGGAGGAAGGAGAGTTGAGAGGATAGAACGGAGGGAATTCGAGTTGCCCGGCGACAGCTTGAGAGTCCCCTTGGAAACTGTTCCTCTGTGGCGCGGACATTCGTCGAGAATCCGGGAGAACTTACTCTCTCTCTCTCTCTTTCTCTGTAGATCAAATATGCTTTTAGATATAACATTGGATGAGTCACGATTTTATGGTCACATTATTTCCGCGATGACAACTCACGGATATTTTATAACTTATCAAAGATAATAAAAAAAATTGTATAGTTTATTTAAAAAAATATTCGATCGTAGATTTAATTTAATTGAAAGAATAACGAAGAAGGATAACGTTTTTAAAACAGCTAAAATTTACTTGTTGGAGTTACAGTTCAAGGGATTCCCTTTTCACACGTAGGGAGAAGGTCATGGACTAGTTTCCTAGCAGAAATAATGGCGTACCCGAACCTGGATTAAAACATCACACCCTCCGTCTTAAATGTATGCAGATCGCATACCCTCGCTGTATACACACACGCGCGTCCACCAGAAACTCGAGTATTTATGTATTCAAATCCCTGTGCTCATCGAGTGGGACGTTTGTTGGCTTTTCTAATAGAACCGTTTATTCTTGCATTAGCATATGCACATACTGCTCGGCATCGCATATGCGATATGCCGAGATTCATTCAAGAGTGTGCGTACACACACGCAAGTATATCGATTATCGCCGTATCTCGCTTCCGTATTCTCCCTTTCGAGCTGCGTTTTACCCTCGTGATCGTTGGATGCTAGATTGAAACTGGTAGCACAGTCTATAAGAAATTTCGTAGGTCATTTGAATACGGTTAAGTTTAATCCAAAATCTAATTAAAGAGTAATTATTACTATATTGTTAAAATCTAAAAAAAGATAAATAATAAATAGTTAGAGTTATTGCGATCATTTTTTATTTCATTTGGATTTTATTACGCTACTGGACACATAATTCTGTTATAAATTTTTACTGTTTCTCAAAGAGGAATGAACAATACAGCAGATATTATCGTTTATTATCGCATTTAATCAGCAATGACAGAAAATCAACCACTTCATTTTTTCTCGAAC
>Ga0157363_1006721_pt1 | contig 10855 bp, 7 predicted proteins | sample AttsexASBM1_FD_111477 | JGI IMG/M metagenome (GOLD analysis project Ga0157363, IMG submission 111477) | Fungus gardens microbial communities from leaf cutter ant in Ribeirão Preto, State of São Paulo, Brazil - Atta sexdens ASBM1 | ecosystem: Host-associated > Fungi > Mycelium > Unclassified ...
ATTCAAATCAAACATATAACAGTTTTTAATAAATAATGACAAACAATAAACAGGAATTATCAACTGATAAATTCAAACATAAATTCAAACGTTATATAAATATTAAAGCATTAATATACGCAATAACATTACTTTGAGATATTTTCGAAAATCAAACTCACAAGATACATCACAAGTTTTATCATATATAAGTCTTCTATGTATAAAGCAAAGGTATAATTTTATATTAATATAATAATATAATAATAAAAAGTATCACACATTTTTAAAAATCATTATTCTTTTCCATTAGATTCAACTTAATTTAAAATTAATTAAATTTAAAAAAATATAAAATTTTATTAAAATATTGGTCCCACTTCATAAATTTTTAAACAGTTTTCTAATAGATATTTAATACAGGATATAATAAAGCCTGCATGAGTTTTGCAAATGCATTAATTTTATAAGATATTAATTTTATAAAGCTATAGATTTTCTTATGAATGTACATTTCGCGCATTATGAATCTATCATAAACAGTTATATAACACAGGATATAATTAAGCTAGCTTAATTAACTTAAAAAGAGAAGAGCCACAGGATGGAATACTCGAACAGTGAAATAAAGACGAAGCTATTGCATTTGTCACATCATAAATAGGCTGCTGCATATCAGCTTTTAACGATAATCAAGCATTTTCCGTGATTATTGTGAAGTTCAAATAGGGGAAAATCATTTAGTCGTCATGGCCACATACTCACACGCTATCGTATACGATGGCACAATTGTGTGTGTATGTGTATATATATATATATATATATATATATATGCACATGTAACTGCGCGTTTGTTAATCGCAAAGTTGAACTACATACCTTCCATAATCGAACTTTCTAGTATTTTTGATGTATAAATTATACCTCATTAGATTGTTCACTTTATCTGTCAATACTAATCTTAAAAAATTATGTATAAACAAATTTAAAATAATATTGCATTTCATTAATGTTATAATTGAGAATTAAAGTTTTAATAAATTTCTTTCTTTAAATATTTTTAAGCCGATTATTACATTGTATTACAAATATAAATATTATGTTCTTGATAAATTTTATTATTAACAAATGTAAAATTAAATTAATAATTATATATTTTCTATATAATAATCTAATTACGATATCTGTCAAAAAATTTAAATAATTCAAAGAACTGAATAAAATTATATCAATTAAAATACTTTAATTATATCTGAATCTATCTATCTAATTATCTGCCTATCTGTTGTGTAATTATTAATTATATCTATTATTTAGCTTCAATCATGACTTATTATCTTGCAAATAATTTCTAAATTTATAATTACAATGTTATCAATCACTAAATACACAAAAATATAATTTACTATTTTCGGTTTTTACAACATTATTAGCTTTGTATCTCTTATAGAAATACTGAAATTTAATACTGAAATTTAGTACTGACCAATTAATTACTTATTTTGAATATTAAAAATATTGTTAATAGTACTTTTAATACTAAAAATATGTGATTAATTGATCAGTATTAAATTTTTATATCTATATATCTAATTAATAGTAGAAATATAGAGAATTCAATAGATTTCAATAGATTGTAAACATAAGATATTTAATTTACATATACATATATATATATATATATATATATATATATATATATACGCATATACTTGATAATTGTTTGTTAAGTCTGTTTTATGATTACAACCTTTATGTAGATAAAATTATTTAGTCCTCTGATTTTTTTAATCTCTTTTTAACTTTCTCTATTTAACATCGATCGATTGGCAGCTGATCTATTCTGATTTGGTTTTTAAATAAGCATTTGTTGAATTAGATACACGAAGACAAAGTCTGATCGACAAGAGTGAGAGAGAACAAGAATCATTATTATACTATGTACAAAAAAGGAAAATATATATACAAAACCGAGTATTTTTTTGACTTAGTAACATTTCAATACTTTCAATACGGACATTTTACGATTTTTTTCAATATATAAACTGTAAACTCTTACAGGTTTGCCTTAATCCTATGACTATAAAAATAATGCCACGGAAATATAAATTTTACAATATTGTTATATTGTAGTTTATGGCTCACATGACGACGTTGCAATGATATTTAATAGTGCGGAACTTGCTCAAAGTTCCTGTTTATATCTACGTACCTTACGATAGTAGACATTCAACATCGGATGTTGATAGTTAACTGCCGCATATCATGAACGCCGATTACAATTAGATTCGCGAACATATTTAGCCCAAGTACGAGAAGGAGTAAACTGGCTGGGATAATGTTTGCGATTCGCAGTTGACTGACTGCCGTCTATCATATTTCGATATGTTTCTTCATCGTAGGCGCAAGAGAGATTTTTTCTTCGCTTTATTGAACCGGTTTCAAAATTAGCCGGTTGACTGCCAACGAGCACATGAAGATCACCCTTTTCCTGCACAGCCCAATCCCAGGTCTCTGCGATAGAGCAATTGCAAATAAACGGATTTCCCATGAGGTTAATCGATAATAAACGTGGATTTGCCTTCAATATCTTCGGATGGATCGTACGCAGGTTATTGTTACTAAGATCTATATGTTCTAATCTGGGCAATGTTTTCAGAGAACTCAAATTTTCTACACCAGATATTGTGTTGCCCGAAAGATTCAATTGAGTAAGATTATTCGTTGTAGCAAATATATCTTCGTTCAAGTGTGAGATGCCACAGTTGCTGAGGTCTAAAATCTCCAACTTGGAGAGCTGCGTTGGGAGCAGCGAGCCCTCATCGGGTACGATCAGCGGATTGCCACTGAGTTTGAGTTCTATTATATCAGTTAACTCGCGGTCACCGAAAACTTTTGGATCGAGAGGTGCCTTGAGGTCACAGTTATTGAGCTCTAGGCTTTCCAAACGCGTCAAATTTGCAAACAATCCTTCTTCTAGAGTATGAAGTTCATTTCCCGAAAGAATTAATTGTTTCAAGAAAGTCATTTGTGCGAAAGTGTTAGTTCCAACATAACCGAGACCGCAATAAGACATATCTAAATATTCCAAAGCGCTTAACGGATTGAGAAGACTGACGAATGCGTCAGATAATGGATTATAAGAAATATCCAGTTCCTCCAGGTGTTCGAATACATCAAAAGTATCTGGCAACCTTCGAAGACTGCAATTGCTGAGGGAGAGTTTATGAAGTTTTGGCAAATGGCGCAAAACGGCAGTTAAATCGCTAGCGAACATTGGATTACCGCTCAGATTGAGGACGCGTAGCTTGCTTGCGTTTCTAAAAGCTTCTTCAGATAGACGATCTTGTAAATTACAATTCGATAAGTCTAGAGATTGTAGACTGTGCAAGTTGTGACCGAGCGTATCTTCGACATCTAGATGCCACAATTCATTATCCGCGAGAACCAATTGTAAGAGATATAAGTTCTTCGCAAAAGCATCACCCGGTAGATTCGTGATACCGGTTTTGCGGATATCTAGATGTTCCAAACGTATCAATGGTGTGAGAACACTTCTCCAGTTCAATGTTTTCAATTCATTGTCTGTTATCTCTAATTGTCGCAAATTTTCTAGGTGAGAAAACGCCTCAGGCGATATGTAGGTTAAATTGCATCCGTTTAGCTTGAGATATTCCAAATTCGTCAGATGATCGAAGGGACCCGGCTCTATCCTTTGCAAGGGATTGTGCGATAGATCGAGCTTATTCAAATTCGTCGTGTTGTAGAAGAAGCGCGTGTTGAGGTGCCAGATCCCGCATGAATTCAGATCGAGGTACAGCAGCGTACGGCAATTCAGGAAGGGTTCCTCAACCTCGTCCAAGGGATTGTGTTGGAGTTCCAATGTAATTAGACCCGGGTTGTCCCTGTTGAATTAATCGTATGATCGACAAAACCTATATCACACGTCTGAGAATGGAATGACTACTGGTGAATATAATTGATATCGAATTATCTTACCGAAATGCTTCGGGATCTACCCGCGTAATGGCGTTATACGAGAAATCTGCGTCCAGAAGGTACGTCAATCCAGCAAATGATTCATATGTCAGCTCAGTTAATCGGTTGTGTGCCATCTGAAGACGCCTCAATTTGATCGATTCTGGAAACGGACTGATGTCTGCAATATTATTATCATTCATGTCTAAAATATAGACATTATGACTCAGCTCGTTGTATGGAATGGTCGTCAGATTGCTGTCCGAGCAGTCCGTCACCCAGTTGACGCGAAAGTAGTGACAGTGGCAATCTACAGGACATTCTTGCTCCAGCAGTTCCTCGTTATTAAAGGCTGATGTCGTAATAATAAAATAGGCCGCAAGTAGGGACAACGCTGTTGTCATCTTTGCCATTATAATCTGTACAATCAAAAACAAAAAAATTAGTCATAATTAGGTTTCAGTATATAATGATACATTGAAGTAATTTTGTATCTCCATATATCATACTTTTACTATTGAACGTCTTTTTCACATAAACAATCAGAAAAAATGTTAATTCAGAAAATATAATTTAAAGATATTATAAAAATTAATTCTTTTAAATGTTAAAGAATTAAAGAACATTATGTATATATATATAATATATATATATATATATATCATAAAATGTATATAATATATTGGATCGTTTGAAAAGTTCGTACCGATTTTGAAGAAAAATTGAAACGCAGAAGATTTAAATTTTTAATTTCATTTATTAAATTTAAATTTTTTGCAGCACGAACTTTTCGGACGATCCAATATATAACATATAATAAAATTCATATATATTAAAATGTAATATAATAATGACTGATATTCATAATCGATTCTTATATTTAAGACTATCATAAGTATAGTCTTAAAAGATTATAAGTTAGTCAAATATATATATTACATGTATATATATATATATATATATCTTTAAGATATTATTTAAGACAACTCTAAAATAATAACCGACTATGAATGAATTATAAGACATAGATTCCTATATATAAATTTAAAGAAATTATCTGTGTACTATATTTGATTTTCTAACTAAAAACTATTAATCCTATTAATTTAAGCATCGGATTTCCTGGTTTCATGATGTGACGTCTCAGTGCAAATTAGTGCAAATGAGTAAGTTAGAGCAAGAGCTAAATTGCAAGTAGGATTTTATTCATTGTTATGACGATTTACATTCGACCAACTCTTTCCGCTGGCGAATGCATTACAAAGGAATGCGTCGACGCCTTTGGCCAGTAGAGATAACTGCACGGTCGAAGCTTTTCGTCAGAACAGTACGCGTTGCACGCCCGGCTGCGCACGGGGGCGAAGAGAACCTCCCCTCACAATTCCTTCGATGCCACGAGAGCGAGCACCAGCACCATTACGACGTACATTTGCCTCCTCGAAACTGCCAGACAAACCCCGACTCCTCACCCCTACCGGCTATCTATATTTCTCGGCATCGCCCTTGCCTTTGGCGCCGCGATTCTTTAGTTTTCGGACACCGTCTCACCCGCAGATCCTCCCTTCACGCGAGAAAACGCCGCGTGTCGGGGATGAAATCATTTGCATTCAGACTCCGAGACATTGGGTGTCTTTTTGCGAGCGTCGCTTTTCTTTCTTTCTTTATATGGTAGCGTTTTGACCGGGGATTTTCTTTGGCGACGGGTCCTCCGGAATTCTCCAAGCGGAATTTACGCGATGACAGAAGCGTTCGTTGGATCGATGGATTCAACGTGTCGGAATATTTTTCTTTGTTCCCGTCGACTCTCTCTCTCTCTCTCTCTCTCTCTCTCTTTCTCTCTCTCTTTCTTTCTTTCTCTGATGATTGTCATGCGCATTTAATGATTTCGTATTGGCTCTTTCCGGTGGGGTTACTCGAGTCATCCATGCGTTGGACAATTGTATTTAACGCACAGTGCCATTGTTCTCTTTGATGTACTTGCCAAATCAATATTGCTGTCTACACTTAACCGCACAAAATGTCTCATCTTCAGGAAACGATACAATTGCATTTGACGAGAGAAAATTATAGATTATTTCGTAATTTTAAAATCATTATTTATTTCAGCTGTATTCTTACATACTTTTAAATAGAAATGCACTCCTAAATTCCTAAATCTTTTAATTCTGAATCCACATGCATTTTTATGCATTTTTTAAATAAAAATTCAGTTCATTTAGAAATGATTTTTCCATAATAAACTTACTGAAATGTCGATAAATCACGAATGATTTATCGATAATCTTTTTTTAATGATTTCAATTTTAATCAAATAGAAATAAATGAAACTATATAATTAGAATGAGAGATCAGGATAATTGTTATATTTTCAACTTTTTATCGATGTACAATACATTATTTCGTAAAACTATCTGAATTTCGAAAGAAAATACAATTTTAGGTAATCTTGTTTTATTGACTCGAGAGAAGTGAAATGATCTTGTATCGTCTTATCGCCGTTTCGAGAAAGAGCAGAGTTTATTAAATTTCGCGCACCAAAGTCTCTCTATTCTACGAGTTCTACTAACCATTGCATAAGAACGCTTCGTAATATCATTATACGAATTGGCGGATGTTCCATAAAGGCGATACTTGTGCGAATATATAATTCGAGCACTTTGCCAGCAAATGTCAAATTGTGTTACGTCAACTTCGTTGCGCATATGTACCTAATACATATTTGACGAAAGTGGAAAAGTATGAGTGCTAATTGCGATGTTTATCTTCTAGCAAGCTTTATTGTACATAAATAGCGCAAGACTGTTTAATTTAGAAATTAAATATTAACAAGTAAAATTATGAGGTGCTATATATAAATTTTTCATATTGTTTGACACATACATATACTAAATTATGCAGCGAAACAGTGCGTTTTTGTAATATTTATGAAATTGTACTAATATATACATATAATTAATGTTATAATTAAAAACTGTATAATTAAAAATATAATTAAAATATGCATAAATGAAACGCGGATATTTTTTTTACTATTTTTATATCGAATATATCTAGAGAAGTATTTCGATTAAATGCGTCGGATTTTGTCTATTTACTGACAAATTCTACAATAATTTGTAAATTTAATTAGAACGTTGTTGAATTTACAATATTTACTTCCTCAATGTAACTAGAAAATTTCAAATTAATTGATTATATTGTTTTGGATGTAACGATTTCATTATATATTGCAAAATATTGATGGATATACATATATCACAATATCGCTAATGTTAAATGTATATTTATGTATATTTATTAATATAATGCACATAAGAAATTGTTTAATATTTAATAGTTTAATAATCTAATATTTTAATTCCTTATTCCTTAATGTACTGTACACAAAATATTCGTTTAAGATGGGATAAATCCGTTCAAATTATACAATTGAAAGATTAATGCCGAATTCAAGAATTTCAATTATCATAAAACTATCTCATTGGACAACTGAATGTTCCGGAAGAAAATTATATCTTGTGAGAAATAGCGTGCATCCTTCCGATGAAAGATTCCAATTATGCATTACGAGGGAAATGAATCGCGACAAAACCGTGTAGTCATTTTATTGTGACAAAACCGTGTAGTCATTTTATCATATAATCGTGCAAACTACATTAATATAGAAACCGTAACATCTGTTTTCCGCGCGTTTCCGCACGTAAAAATCTTGCAGTTTCGTGAGATCGACATGATATGGATCAAAGCGCATTTCACCACGGAAGACCGACGCTTCGCCTATATTTCTCTAACCCGTACCGGCCATGAAAAATGACTCCACTGCCACAAGGTTGCACGAAGTATTCCATCGCATATCTCATTCTTCGTACATCAAACGTGACGTCTTACGTATATCTGCGTTCAAGCTGTTGAGATGCTTTTTCTTTCGTACGCAATATCGCTGGATTTATCATTATATACTATGTCAAAGTAAGAATATAAATAACGCAATAAGTTATTTATATACAGTTACCAAAATATATGTATGTAAGTTTAGTTAATGACTACTATCACGTTATATATATATATATATATATATATATATATATATATATATGTCGATAGACATAAAAATAAATCCACTTTTAGTAACTATATAATAATGCAGAGAATAAATACATATAGTAAGAAATATAATAAAAGTTATCAAAGTATGAAATATGCATATAAATATACATATATTTATATGTATGTACACTTATAAATGAATATTTAATTTTTTGATAATCATTATTTGCTGCTTATCTATGTGCTTTATCTATACTTATCTGTACTTACAGAAACATGTCTGACGTATTCATTAAAACGACTAATTACGATAATTGTTATCACCACATCTTTGATTAACGAAATCCAATCTATAAAAATTGTGTGTTACGTAAAAAAATTTCGAAGCATTTGTTCCAATGATACCTCGTTCGCGACGCACAGCTCTCTCATTCATTACACTTCATTACACTCCATAGGATGACTATTTCATTAAAGAGCACCGAGGTCTCCTCGAACCTCGTTACTGTCGGATCGAATAGTTAGTAGGTAATCTGTAATCTGACCCTATCGTCGTGCGAATACATCGAGTCAATATAAGTGCATCAAGTGGCAAGTTTATGTGCGGAAAGTCGATATATACAAAAGTTTAAAAGTCTAAATATAAGAGTTTCTCAAAGCGACCTAAAAAGTAGCACATCTTTTAAACATCTGTTACATTTTTGTGTTGAAACTATTATAACTACGTTTTTAAAAATTTTACAAGATATTTCTAAGTTATTTTCTTACATAGATATAACTTATTGCAAAAATTTTCTTGCTGTATAAAGATTTTCTCTGTAAATGGTTTCACGATCGATTATTCCCATACAGCACAAATCTCCAAGAGACATCCTAAGACTTCCAGAAAACTTCCTTACATCTTCCAAGTTCTCAGGACATCCTTTGGCTAAAGTGCTGTGTGGATTAATATTAGACTGATTAGATGAAATGAAAATTTTGTAGCATAAATATTATAATACTAATTGTTAAAAACTAAGTGCTACATATAAAAATAATCTTCTTTCTCATCTTTCATTCATTACCTTTAAATTTCTCGTTAGAAAGCGTAAGTAAATAACTTGTTAATTGATTTCTTTTTCCCACTATACGCGCAACATATAATAGCACGTGAAAGCGGAATGCTTTCGGAGGTATGTGTTTTTACGTACCACAAGAAAAAGGCCAACGAGACTGACTGTACTGACGAAGAAGAGACTCGCGCGCACTCGTCGGTGGACAGAGATAGATTGAACGGTCGGATTACCGAGAGCCGCGGTTAAATTAAATCATATCCGAGTGAACTCAGGGTTAAAATCTACCGAGGCGCGCTCTCGTTCATACGCGTGTTGTGGAACACATTTAGTTTTCGGGCCCCGTCGCTTATGGCCTATTCATTTTTTACACGATTTCTTTGTTTTTTTTTCATTTCTTCTTTTTGATCTTTCAAAAGTTACTTACACGTTCTATTTTGCTTTATCAACTAAAGCAAAAAAAAAGATTTTTTTTAAGTATAAGTATTTTTAGTATAAAATAGTTTAAGCTAAAGTGTGTGTGTGTGTGTGTGTGTGTGTGTGTGTGTGTGTGAGAGAGAGAGAGAGAGAGAGAGAGAGAGAGAGAGAGAGTGTGTGTGTGTGTGTGTGTGTGTGTGTGTGTTGGCTTATAATATTTTGGCGTAAAAGCAATACTATAAATTTATATTTTTTGTAAAATTTCTAAAATATTGTTTCAATGTACTTAAAAACATTATTTTTTTAATAGATATCAATTTTTCGTATGATTATATTCATATATGCATGTAACTTTTGGAAAGAAATTAATACATAAAATTTTTTTTTGTTTTAAATATCTAATCGAAATGGAAGGATTAAAATGCAGAGAATATACACCTGAAATTAAAACTGAACTGAAACAATGACGAGTTCTTTTTCAATTCATTTAGTTTCAGCGAGTTTATATATTCATACCGTAGACAGTAATCTTTATGCTGATTCATGACAATGATGATGCGACAATTGGAGCTTGTTATACAATGAAGAATCAAGATATAGTTTTCAATACGTGCCAGTTAGTCTGGTAAAAAAAATTATTTAAACTTTCATTCCAGCATTTTACAATGATTAATTATCAAATTATCCATTTTTTAAGCATTTATAAAATCTATCTTTTAATTTTCCAGATTTAGATTTTATGATTAAATAAATTACATATTTTTACTCGTGTATTTTACATTGAGCCCTAAAAAAACGTAATTACATAAAAATCTGATTGATGAAATATTTATTTTACTTACTAAATTTATAATTCAGTTTCTATTCTTCTCTGCTATATAAAAAACATTGGATATTTTTTTATATCAGATAAAAAAATATCGAAAATATCTCTGTATATATTTGCAATATTTTTTATGCTACACATATATATATATATATATATATATATATATATATATATATATAAATCACATGTATTTTTTTTACACATGTATGACAATGAGAATAGAAACTGAATTATAATTTCAATAAAATAATATATATATAATTTCAAAAATAAAATTATAAACATTTTATCTGTGTATTTAATCATTTGTATTATTTTTTTCTGCAGAGATTTTTGTTACACAAACATTACACATACGTCATTTTATGTACTCGATATATACGTATATATGTATGTATATATGTATGTATATACACATACATTACACAGAGTGCCCCGAATTTCTTGTACAAAATTTGATAGTATATTCTACGAACTGAAATAATAAAAAAAATTTAACATAAGTTTTTAAATAAATGCTTTTTTAAAAAATTATAACAAAAGTATGTAAAAA
>Ga0157363_1006722_pt1 | contig 10855 bp, 7 predicted proteins | sample AttsexASBM1_FD_111477 | JGI IMG/M metagenome (GOLD analysis project Ga0157363, IMG submission 111477) | Fungus gardens microbial communities from leaf cutter ant in Ribeirão Preto, State of São Paulo, Brazil - Atta sexdens ASBM1 | ecosystem: Host-associated > Fungi > Mycelium > Unclassified ...
ATAAAAATATAACTCTCGTATATGTTTGATATAGAGATTGTATATCTCCTGTGTATATATGTGTGTGTGTGTGTGTGTGTGTGTGTGTGTGTGTGTGTGTGTGTGTGTGTGTGTGTGTGTGTGTATATTTTAAACGCTTCAACTTTGAAGTGGAATATTTCGATTTTTAATCCCAGTATCCGGGTATTGAGTTTTAAAGTACATATGTTCAGGACACTAAAACAAGTTTATTCTGTAAGTTTCAGAAAAATCTAAAGAAAATAGATTTTTTCGGAGAACATCCTTAATCAAGATCACGGATGTATTTTAATTAGCGCATTTATTTAAGTGATAAACCATTTTGTTTTTCTTGTCTTACAAGACCAGGTAGACCGTTCAATTATAGTTCATTGATTAATATTATTGTATCACTAATTTTTCTAATTCTTTTCCTCATTATTTATATATTTTTATCATTTTATATTTTTTTGATTCTATATATGTATACAGAGCGTCGAATGTCGAATTAAGTTACTTCTTTAACTGATACTGCAGATTCCAACTAGAACGCATTGATTAAGATTAAAGCATCGCACTTAAATAGTTTCGTTATTAAATATCAAGCTTGGATATCAAAAGAAAATTTTAATTGTACTGAACATAATTGGTAACTTTAACAATTAAAGAATCCTTTGGTTGCTTTCAATTATATTAATTCGTAATATTATATGTATAATATAGAATTTTATATATATTTATATTATACATATATATTATACATATATATTATATATATATATTATACATATATATATATATATATACACACACATATATATATATCAATTATATATGCGTATACAAACACACATACACACATATATAATCGACTATAAATAAGAATATGTATAAGATAAAAGAATGTCAAAAAATAAATTATATTATCTAAATTATATATATTCTTATATCTTCTTTTATCTTATACAAATTTTTATTTACACTCAATTTTTAGAGAGAAAAATTTTAAAGGTTATCGGTATTTGATAAAAATTTAGTGTAATAGATATGAAATTTGGACACGACATTATCTCCTTGCAAAGATAAATATTTATTAGTTAAGAAATATCGCCAATTACGGTTTTCATTACGATAGGGAAATATCATTATATATTTCCAGTTAATTAACTCTTGTCTTTCGGCTGTGACAAATATATAAGTAATTCGACGTAACGCGATCCGGCGGGGAAACGCTAAAGCCACATATGGCATGCGTTTCCACAGAGATCTTGCAGTCTGAGTGACTACATCAGGTGAGCGCACGCGCATGTATATCTGTGGTTTCTGCATATACCTATACGGAGTGACGAATTGCTGTCAGATGTTAGCACGATTAAACTCTGACAATACTTCGTGGTGTACGCGGAAGCGCGTTTCGACTCTATCACGGTGATGATGAAGTCGTTATTCAAATTAAGGGAGGAACCGAGACATCGAACGGCATCGCTCCGTGCAAGACGTTCATTTTCATTCCATTGAGTTTGTCGAGCGGTTTACTTAGTGTAGCTGACCGGATTCTGTTGACCGGATTGTGTCGGAATAACGTATTAACGACGACTCGCGATTTTGTGTATCTTTTATCTTTCTAACGATAGCAAGTCATAGCACAACCAAGTTTTTTCTTCGTGTTCGTGTAAAACAATGCTCAATATAAATACGAAAGTTGTTGTTTAAGGAATCCCTTGAGAAGCATGAAACTGAGCAGAACGTTGTTCACGAACAATGCGTGAGCTGATTATTAATCGTTTTTTGAAAAGTATCTTTCCAACATAAATTGGAGAACAATTGGACGGAGATGTGCTTTTTGTGTCAGCCGCATACCAATCGAGACGCGAATCGGTCATACCGTTGTATATAAATAGTCGCAGGAGAAAGAAAGAGAGAAAGAAAGAAAAAGAGAAAATGCTGACATTGGCGCGTGATTGGTCCCTGAGATCAACAATCTCAGTAAGATTAGGAGCTGTGCATAATCAAAAGACCTGTTCTTTTTGGCTGAACTTTTGCACTAATTCATCTTTCTTTCTCTTCTTTCCTCCTGGAGAAAAAAGAAAAAAAGATGAACTGGTACAAAAATTCAGTCAAAAAGAACAGACCTAATGGGAATAGGAAACAGAGAACAAAAATTTCCATTTATCAGGAACTGTATTCCACAGTACATGATTTCTGATAGGTTGAAATTCTTATTCTCTGTTCCCCATTCCTTTGATTGTGCGCAGCCACTTATGGTTAAAGGATTCGCGAGTGTTGATGGTGCGTGCGTGCTCGACGCAATGTTCGAATTACGAAAGTAAGGGCTGTGAACTGCAGCAGATCGACTAACAAATAGACTGATTATGTTATCTGAAACCGTGTGATAACAACATCATTAATTGATATCATTCCGCGATGATCACTCTATTATTTCTTGTGCGCACAATCAAAGCAATTCGACTTCATCATCTATATATCGAAGAATATTTATCAATCATTGACATCATAGGTGCACGTCGTTAGCAAACGTTTTAACAATGAAAGAAATTACAAAAATTTTTAATGAATATAAGATACATAGACGAGATCTCTAATTTTAATGATCGGCAGATTTTTGTGGTTTGTGAATAACGATAATTTTTTATTGTGCTTGAAAAGTGATTTTACAAAATGAAATAATCCTTCTAAAATAAAGCTTATTTCTATATTACTGTTAGTATAATATCGTACAAAAAAATATTCGCGATGAAAACATCTAATTCTTAATCTATTAAATTTAATTGTCGATCTTGCAAATTCCCCAAGAATACAAATAATTATATATATGTAGGATAGGAATCTTTCGTTAAAATTGTCTAACGATTTGCACGAGTGAATTGCACCGTTTGCTTAAAGATAAATTTAATGCTATTACGAAACTAAGGCGCTCCTTTAATGCATCTGAAGAGGACCAGAACAATTTTCCGGTCTGCATAATTGCGATCTTCATTTAATACCTTCATCGCGCAAGCATTATCTTCCAACGTACAGTTTGCAATAATAATTCTACACTACAATAAAAATGACAGGATGCATAATGAAAGATTGAGGCACGCTTATAAAATAGATGTAATGAAAATGGAGAAGAGGATTCCTTCTTCTTTTATAAAACTCTCAAGTCGTTCTCATGATCGACGGATAAAGGATCACTTTGTTTTTCATATATTTCCTTCGTTTTCAACTCTCGCATACTACTTTACGCGCGATAACGCACCGTTAATATTATCATTGTTAAGAGTTCTATTTCTATTTTACCCTAGCTTCGTTGTTATTATAGTATATTCGAACAACTGCACTTCAGCGATGTCTTTATTTAACTAGAACACGATGCGTTGACATTTAATTGCTGGAATTAATCCATTATAATGCAATGGGGATATTTAGGATTTTTATCTGATGAGATTTTTGAGATCTGAGGATATTTACCTGATGAGATGCACAATTTTGCCCGTGGATGAACATTCGAGTATAAGCAACAATTGTGCAAACTGAAAATATCATCGCTTATTAGGAGAACCGGATTAGTGATTAAAAAAATTTCACTAATCCGTTCACAAATCCGTTCTTGTATATTTGATAAAATTATCAAAATTTCATAAAATATTTATGGTAAATTATGAATATTTATTTATATAATTTTTCAGTATTACAACGTGTGATTAAGACCTTCCAACAATCATGTGGGGCGCTTTATTGGAACCGTTTTTATTTTTCTTTATCCTGAAATTATTTGTTGCTATGGGAAATACATATCCAATTACTGGTTCAGAACTTTCAAAAAATAATAATATAATGACGTCCATAAATGATTCAGCCGCAACAGTTACACCTTACGTATGTGTTTACATACCACCGAATTTAGATTTTTGTAAATTCATCAGGTAAGTCTTGGAAAATTGAAAGAGCTTGTATTTTCCAATTTTTAAATACATCATTTTTATAAATACAAATGAATTACTTTTCTCTTGTTCTTGCTGCTTTCTCTAAAAAAAATCTAAAAAAATATTCATTATATTTTTTTCAATTAAGATTGTGAAAAAAGATTATATAATAATTAAATATACTATAAAACCTTCTGATTATCATAAATTAATCTTTAAGTACCAAGAATATTAATATATATATATATATATAAGATTATTGAAATGTAAAAAAATTAATAAATTTTGACAAATAACGATCTCTTATTATATTTTCTATTAATAAAAGCTTCATTACAAATTTATTACAAATTTTATCATTAGAAAAGTTGCATATCTTTAAAAAGTTGTATTTAATCCAGAAAACTTTGATTTATAATTTATAATTTATACAGTTATAAATCCAAAGAAAATCTCTGGAATTCAGAAAACAAACTACTGGAAAATAAAAAGCACAAGTTAATGGAGAGTAATAAAATGTACTTTACATCACGCCCATTGACACATATTCCAGGAGCAAAAAAATTTCAAAATCATCCCTTTGTAAAAACTATAATATATGAAATACAAAGATGCATACCGCCGAGGTAAGAATAAATGAATATGTCGCAAATAAAAAATAGCATATTTATAAAATAATTATATTTTATGCACCTTAATGATAACGCAAAAAATAATATAGTGATGTAATCAGCTTACATAGTGCTAATACGAGAAAGCACAAGAAATAAAGTATATTGCATTAATAAGAACTAAGAAGATATTTGTTGCAGATTGCCATTTGTTTTACCTTGGTGCACCGATGAAGATCTTTCCGATAAGAAGAGCGAGATTCGCCGGCTTTATCCCTTCATGATAGACGGTTTTTCAAAAGCAACGTACGAATTTCCTATGTATGATTTTTTAAAACAAAGTCGAGTGATGCCAAAATCGGCATAATTTGACATACACACAATGTGTAAATTGATGAATTTAAATGATCATTAACAGAGGTCATGTCTAAAGCCTGGTGATATTAGATAAAAAGATATTCTTATTCAGTTTTATTATTTTATCATTTCTATCGAGAATCTCGTTGATAAATCCACAATGTCAAAAAAGACAATAAAAATAACAGATGTAATACAAAATTTTTATACATATAAGTATAGGTATATAAGAATTGAAGAGTGTATACATTTCGCAAAGATTAACAAGTTGAAAGAATGATTGAGCGTATATAATTTAACGAAAGACTGCAAAGTGAGATGTAGTTAAAAATAGAAAGTTCTTTAGCATTAAGCAATGAGAAATTTTTCAGCAATAGATTGTAATAAAAAATAAAAGTAATGCAATAATGTTATTGTTAATTTTATCGTTATTTAACATAACAATACTTTTGATAGCAATATTAATAAAAATAATAAATCAATATTATATTGCCTGATATTATGTATCAAATTTTATAATAATAAAATAATCTTGTAATAATCCTAATATAAAATTATCTTCGTCATTATAAAAAAATTAGAAAATATTAAAGCTAAATATCTTAATATTATTATTACTCTTTTTCAATTATGCTTTATAAATTAATTTTGTACATATAATATATATATATATACATATATATATATACATATATATATATATATATATATATATCTAAAAATGGAAGTATATAGAATTGAAATAAAAAAATAGTAGGTTCTAGGGAATCGGTGCGATAACACAATTATATAAAAAATTATATAAAAATAGACCCTTTTTTGGGACCTGAATAAACGACGAAGCGTTTTCTGATATTATTTTTGTTCGTTAAAAACGAATTCAGCCGTAGAATTGGCCTAACATGTCAGGTTTTCGAAAAAATTAAGATTAAATGTGCCAAAATTGGTGCTTTTGGCCATATTTACTATTTTGTAGTTAAAATAGATTTTTTACAAATTTCATTTATGCCACTTTAAAATGCTATTTTTTTACCTATAAAATAAATTTATATTTATTACGGAACAATTTTTTGTCATATGCATAATTAGTATATGAAAATCGCGGAATTGCCGTCACGAACGCAAATTGCCTAAATCCCCTCTCGCTACTCATAATATTCATAATGTTCATTTGAAAACTGGGACCCTATCAGCGGCGCTTTAAAAGCGTAAATGAAATTGAAAAAAAAACTTATTTTAGCCACAAAAAAAAGCAAATATGGCAAAAAATCGCAATTTTGGCATATTTAACTTCAATTTTTTCAAACTTAACATAGACCAATCCTACGACGAGATTCGTTTTCAACGAACAAAAATACATTGGAAAATGCTTCATTTATTTAAATCTCAAAAAAGTGTTAAACTGTGTTAACGGTGCGTAATTAATGTAATAATAAATATATAATTCAATAAAATTTATTTGTAATGCGATGTTGGTGCGTTCTGGAGATGAAATTATCGTCACATACATTTTAAATTATTTGTTATCAAACTTGACTTTAAGTGATATTCAAGATACACACAGTTTAGCACAGTTTAGCAAACTTTGGAACTGTGTTAGGCAACAGATTTATACTTACTTTTAGACTATGATTGGATATTCTGACACTTAAACTGTAACATGATGTATATAATGTAGATCAACTTCATAGTCTCTTTCTTACATACTGAAAATGATAAAAAAATATAATTGAAACATTTATGTGTATTTTCAATGTATATTTATATTTATATCGAATTATGTATATTTAATTCGAATTAAATATATGTATATTTATTTTTATATTATTTGCGCATCACTTACCTACTGATTTTGTAAAGCCAACTATTTCTCTCTTTCAATTTTAGTTCTCTTCGGAGTTCTATTTGCTTATTATAAATATATATATATATATATATCTAAATATAAAAAGTGTATGCCTTGAATATCTTATACCAAGAATTGTATGTACAACTATATTGTATTCTAAATTATATTCTACTTTTATTTTTTAATTTTATAATGCTATCAAAAATAACAATAGTTTAATTTTATAATGTTATAGAAAATAACAAGGGAACGAATACATTTAAAAATTTAAAAATCAGGATATATTATGTATGAAATATCGTAAATTTTATAATATAATTTTATAAGAAACAGTGTTGAGGATGGCAGAGTATGAAATTCGCGGTAATCTATGGAACACTATGATCAGAAGAGAATATATATCGGATAGTTCTGAGAAAAATATAAGGCCATTTACAGGTTCACAGGAGAGTCGATGAAGGCGAAAATGACCGACGATGCGCAATAAAGGAAACGTGAGATATCTTATGGTGCATCTCTGATTCAAGTACGAGCTGTTATAAATGACACACGTGCTAAGAAAACCGCCGTTATACATAAAGCACTGAACGTGATAGGAATTTCGGTTAAACGAATGAATATTGCTGTCCATTCGAATTAATTATTTTGACTTAAATTAGTCATTAAATTAAACAGATTTATAGTTGCAGTGTTATTAAGAAATTGTAATTATGAGATTTTACGTTAAAAAAGTTTATATTTATATCCTTATTTACATTTTAGATATCTTCATTTATTGTGTTGCGAAACCACCGAGAACCGTGCAATCAGTGTATTTAAATTAAAGATACATAACATTGTCAAATTACTTATACGTTAAGATATTTTTGCGTATTATTTTATCATATATTTTGCAACTCAATAAAGATTTCTTTAAATATATGTTTTTATAATTAATGTATAGTTTTTATTATAGAAGATATTGATAGCCAGTTTGATCTCTCGACTTTTGAACTTCTGACAAAGGACTTCAGTAATATATACATTCTATATTATGATTAACATGTTTTGAAGTTTAAACTTCTTGTCTGAAAAAGATAACGTAAACAAAGTTAATTAGCAAATTGCAAAAATGGCACCGATTAAAACTGGGATTCCAATTAAAACTGAACTTGGTCTTTTATCTAACATATATTATCATTTGTTTAATTACAATTTCATTATTTTGTGAAGTAATAGAAGATATGCTTTTTCTTGAATGTAATAAAAAATTTAGAATTATAAAAATCATTTTTATTGCACAAAGATTTTGATACAACATGGTACCACATAAGAGATATTAAATGTACGGAATAATAAAAAGTACAAATTTAAAGTTCGTCTAGAATAAAAAAGCACTAAAGATTTCTAACCAATCAAACATATTGCAGTTACATGTTTTAATTTTAGATTTTAGTCTCCTTTGCAGAAGCATGTATTGTATAATAAGGGTTCGCCGTCTATGTGCAAAAATAATTTTGACGTTTTAGAAATGTATATATATAAATTATTTGTATTTAGGAATCGATTAAAAAAGGAGACAAAAAAGAAATTGTGTTATACATTTGAATTGTGTTTTAATTTTTACTATTTAAAATTTTTAAAACTAGAAAAAGATAAAGAGTAAATTAAATCAAGATTAAAGTTGAAAACTTGATTTGATTCACTCACGCACATCATTTGATTGACCAATTTAATATAAAATTTTCTGAGTGGTAGTGTATACTGGAAAATTTCTGGGCACCGGCTGACGTGAATAAATGTATGCTATCAGAACTAATGGGATTTTTTTATTAAACTTAATTTATATTAATAAAAATGAACAGAATAAAAAAAGACAATTTTAATGAAGATGCTATCAACATTTGCTTCTGGGTTTGGCTTGCGTATTTTTCTATTAGTACAATCTTTCTCTATTACTATCTGAAGAAATTATTATCAAATATTTACGTTTTTATTGAATAATAAACAAAGTTTAGATCTTAATGAAATTTAAAGATATCCAAATTCTAAAATCTTTTTTACAACGACTACAGGCACAATAATGAATTTTCTATATAATTGGAACTTAAATAGTTTTCAATCCAAGAGCAATAAATTCATAATGGAACTAATAAATAGCGTTTATTAGTTTAGCAGAAACTATCTCATATTAGGCGCTTATTTCAATAGGGAGCTGTCCTCTATATACCATTAATAAATATAATGTACAAAATACTGCAGTTACTGAAATACTGCATATTTCTTTTAAATATAACTTTACACAATGAAAGGATTCTAAGTTTAAATTATGAATAATGTTAAATTTACACATATTATTTCCTTCAGTAATAAAAAGAAAAATTCATATTTATATAAGCTTTTTGTAATATAAGTATGAACAATTATCACACATACACAAATTTTAATAGTTTGCATGTTACATGCATTATTTTGTTAGTTTCAACATTTATAACAAAATATAAATTTATAAAAATATATATTTATAATTTTTCTGATTATAATTAATACGGCATAGTATTATTGCGTATCTGTAGCATGTATTGGCTATGTTAGATTTATTTGATTAAATTTTTGATTTTTTAATTCTCTCAAGTTTGTGTGTTTGATTATATTAGATATAATATAATAATTATTATTAGAATTATTATTAGATTTATGTACAGAAAAATGTTTATTAATGTTTATGTTTTCAAGTGTTTTATTAAAAATTTTGCATAATATCTGGATGATACTTATAATTCTGTTAAATACTGTTCATTATATTTGTCAACTGTATATAATAAATTTATAATAAAAATTTATAATAAATCTATAATATATTGTACATATAATATATTGTACATATAATATATATATATATATATATATATATATATATATATATATATATATGGTATAAATTATATGTTGTAATGTTGTATTATGTGTATCAAAGTTTTGCATATCCATCGTGTTAATTCCATCATTTTTATCATTGTAATTTAAAATTTCTGAAATTTCTCAAAATGTTAATATAAAAAATTAGGAAATTTAAATTCTGCTAAAAAAAAAACTAAAATTAACACAATTAACATGTAGCATGTTAATGATTCGTTAAAATTTGCGTATATTTGATATTTATTTGTATAAAGATTGAACTTATTAATCATAAATTAACATACATAAATGATGAATTTTTCTTTTTGATCGAAAAAGAAGTGAACTATGTAGATTCGATAACCTTCCCTTGTCAACATAATTAATAGCACCTGTAAGAATGCAACCATAAAGTAGTTATGCACTGAAATAGCATATGTTCAGTAGTAGTATATAACAAACTATTAGTATATTTTTATATGCTTATAGGTATGAGAAATATGTTCAACAAATTCGGCACACTTTTCAATAATAAATTCAATAATAAGTTCATATATTTTTCTTAAATTTCTCGCATTACGTAATTAACGTGTCATGTGCTAAGCCCGAGTAATAAGTTTCTTTGCTTGTATGATTTCTACCGATTAAAACAACCTGTTGAATAACACGCTATAGATTCCTATATTCTCGAGAAATTCATTGAATTAATTAACATACAAATATATAAAAATCACGAGCAGTTTAAAGAGACAATTCTCAACGTACCAAGTTAACGCGTCAAATTTCTCGAGAATGCATTCGCGAAAGGCGAGACAATGTGCGGGGAACGATGACGAGGGAAACATAATGTCCCGAAGCGGGACAAAGAACAAGTGTATACGGACGGCGCGGACGGGGGAGGAGGCGCCGATTGTCGTGAGGATATCGCGAGAAAGAGGAATAAGAAAAGGAAAAGGAAACCGTGGAATCCCAGGTGCACTTGGGAGTGCACGGAGAAAGAACTTGCGAAAGAGTAGGAGGTCGGATTCCCGGCAGGGAATTTATCAGAGACGCGAGCCGGAGAGGTGAGGCGGATGAGAGATCGAGAGGTGTGTGTATGCGTGTGTGTGTGTGTGTGTGTACCGTGGCTCTTGTCACGGAGCGGAGAGCGCGAAGGACGTGGAGGAAGGCGTGGAGAAGGTAGAGGAGGAAGAACCTCCGCCGCCGATCTCTTCGCTGGAGCGATGGGGCCCATC
>Ga0157363_1006723_pt1 | contig 10853 bp, 3 predicted proteins | sample AttsexASBM1_FD_111477 | JGI IMG/M metagenome (GOLD analysis project Ga0157363, IMG submission 111477) | Fungus gardens microbial communities from leaf cutter ant in Ribeirão Preto, State of São Paulo, Brazil - Atta sexdens ASBM1 | ecosystem: Host-associated > Fungi > Mycelium > Unclassified ...
ATTATAGAATTAGCATTATATGATAATATAGAATTATTATGCTGTGAAACGATAATCTCGAAGAAAAGCGACAGATGATCTGGAAGATAATAACAATTTATTGCGTTACTTCTATCTAATTTTAATGATATTGTTCTTCACATATATGATACATATAAATATATATATATATATATATATATATATATTTCAACAATAATAATAATAATAATAATAATAATATTGCAGAAAAAATTTGTTTTTTTAAGATTCAAACCAATATCTTCTAAAGATTTCTTAAAATGGCGAAAACGATAAACATCAAAAATGCTACAGAGGTTACATGGTAACTGAAAAAAATTTCTGACACGCGAATACAACACACGCATCACGCAGCACGCGCGCGAGCACGCTTCGTTCGAGACTGCGCATCGTTGACTCACGCAGGTGAATTGAAGAAGCGGAGAGTCTTTCGCGGCGAGGATGGCGGCTTATCTTGCCGATCATATAAATTGCCGCATTCCGATAGAAATCGGGCGGTTTGGCCCGATTATTTCACTCTTTCTTTTTCTTTTTCTCTTTCTCTTTCTCTTTCCTTTCTTCTGTTATCTCACGTATCGCTGCTCGCCTTCGCCCTGGATCGCGAAATGCAAATTGGCCAATTACGAGTGCAACGTGTACACCGTCGACACTGTGCGTGGTTTAGATCGCTTTTTGGATTTCTTAATTTACTGACCGAAACGCGCGCATAACTCTCAAAGAGTTATAGGCAAAAAAGTAAACTGGTAAAAAAGAGTACCTATATATTTAAACTACACAGATAATACGCCTATAAATAATATAAAATATCATTTCTATTTACAACATTGTTATGGAGAACATATTAATTGTTGTATTCTTTTATGAAATATGAATTGTGAGTAAAATTTTTTGTACATACATATTATAAGGTAACTTCAGCAAATTCGCCGCGCTGGGATTTACGCCGCAGAAGTCAGAAAAAATAGAAGGAGTGGAGATAATTTTCTTCTCGCAACTATTCTGTTACATGCCTTTATGTTATATTAGTATTGTGTTATGATTTCAGTTTCTTACTGTTAATATTAATGAAATTATTGTGAATCGATATTTGTCATTATGTTAAATAGCTATCATAAATTATAATCAACATAAAATGATTATTGTAGGACATGCAAAAGACTTAGTGGTTATTTCATGATACATAAGTGTAGAGGAATAGTAAAGCATGTTGTATAACAAAATACTTTGTTCTTGTATTCTTTGTTGTCTTATATATCCCATCCTTTGGGATATATGGCATTTTTAGCGGGCGGAAATTATGCTCAAAGCATACAAAGTGCGCAGATTGAATTCAATGCACTAAATGCAATAAATGTGTTACATGAAATATGTATCTCATGTCATAACACTTGTAATACATATGAAAGATTGTAATTGTTATTTATTACTTCATATACATATTTACCATTCTTATTCCTTAATAAAATTTTATAAATTATTATCATTATACGTCTTGTTTATATGCATTATTTGTAAATTTTTCATGAGCCCTACATATCTTCCCTCCCTCTATGAGTAGTCATATATCCCACCCCTATGGGATATACTGCAAAAATGCAAGAATTTAAAAAAGTTCATTTTTTAATACAAAAAATAAATATTTCGGATTTCTAATATTTTTTTCATAATAGTAAACAGTACAAAGTTTTTACTGATATAATTCATTTATTAGAAACATAATAAATAATAAATTAAGTTTTGATAGGTGCGACGTATATACCGAAGTTACTCTATGTACATTTATGTAAGAAAATTTAATGTTTTTATATTTTTATGTGGTACAAATTTTTCTTTAAAATTTGTGTTATTTTATCTATAATGCAAAAATTGTTTGAAGTTCGTGAGCTTTAGAGATTTAACAAATATATACGTTAATATTTTAAGAATTACATTACTTGGTTAATACATGAATTTGCGTATCATATTGCTTGTTACAACCGACGCTTTATCGTAATTTGGACGCTTACTTTGTAATTACGCCGGTTGTTCGTAATTACACGATACAATGAGCAATTACTGCAACATGCAGGAAGGTCATAAGCAAAGTGGCACAATTTCCGGCTTTACTGTGGCACATTTATCATTAATCCGGCGAGAAATACACTTTAAGGGATGCATTACACGTTTGGTGTGGAATCATAAATACTGATTGCTTGCACAGTTCACTGTAATTACGATACATCTGAGCCGATCTTCTTTCGAGGAAACGTAATTACATTGCGCACATGCTGCATCGACACGTAAGCTCTTGCTTAACGCTTTTTTTCTTATTTCTCTCGCGATGAAATCAATGCGATAATACGATAACATTGCGATCGATGGATCGATTCATCAACATTTATTGTGTACACATTTATTGTGTATTAATCAGATTATGTCGACTCATTAATACAAGTTGTTTTGTATATTACGTGTTAATTTAGTACTAAAATATTCAATTCGGTACATAATAATAATAATATATTTATTATTTATTAATAAATGCAATACTTTTATCTGATATAGTTTTAGAGAATTAATAATAAACATTTTGGTAAAATGAAAAAAGATCATTTGATTCTACTTCTAGATGAATAAATGTTTGTGTTTTCCAAGGATACCAATCCAATTTAAAATCATGTAAAATAAAATTAAAGAATAATATAAAACGTATTATTATCAATTTTACACACATCATTATTAATTTTATATATTAAATTAATTAATTGATAAATACATCGAATCGGAATTGGGATAAATATGCGATGATTGTGTTCGAGATCGATAGTATTCATATAATTATACAAAAAGTTGTGCACGGAAATTCTTGTACAGTTTAATATAATTGTATATTACGTATTTGTATATGTTTATTTTAATGGTATATTATTTTTATTTCTGTGTATAAAACTTACGTTTTCGTTTCTAAACATGTGCAGTTGGAATCCTTCGTAAACGATTATGTCGTTAATTACTCGAACAAACAAAATTATCTTATCTCGGCAATGACTGACCTTCGGTTTCGAAGGAAAAATGCGTGCCAAAAGCGGGGCATTAGCAAGGTACAAATGACATGCAGAAAAATTTTACATTATGTAAACTTATCAGAACACAACGATTTTACGTTCAAAAAATGCAAAATAGTCATGCATCGCATGTACAAACAAACAATTTACATTTACGGGACAATTAGAAGAATAAAATTTTGTGTAAAGTACATACTTTCAAAAGAAGCAGAAGAATAGAAGAAATGTTTTATTAAATTTTTAATAATCATACATTTCTAAGTACAAATTTTCATGTAAATTGTAAAATATGTTGGTAATTCGACAATTTAATTCGTAATTGCAGATGATAATTTATAAATAATTTACACAATAAGTGATGCAAATACATTTAAATAAGTGATATTTACACATGTAAAATGCATGTTCAGGAAAATAATAGACATTTAGATAGAAAAAATTAAACCGGTAGTTATAGCAACCTTTGAAATATTAAAAATGTAGGTGCTTTATCATAATTATTAAACAGCATTATAGATTATGCAGTGAGCAATATGTATTTTTTTCAAAATATACAATATGATAGTAGTATAAAGGATAAATATATGAGGAAATTGCTATGAAAATACAAGATGTTTATAAGAAAAACAATTTATTCGATCAATATTTTCTTTAGCAATAATAAACATATTTTTGGTTTTACCGATTAACATGAATCGCTCACTCATGCTCGCAAATCTCTTATCATTATTGCTCTCTTACACATACACACACGAACACACACACACACACACACACACACACACACACACACACACACACACACACACACACACAAACACACTCATTCACTTATATATACGCGCTTTTTTCTTTTCACGCTCGATGGACATGTACACAAATATCTTGAAAGGTACCTACTTACTGATTTATCGATCGCAATCTTTTTCTACATATACGTTTATATAATCATAATATATATAACACAAAATTGCTTAACGCACGAGCCTCGTGTCAGACATGTTGCGCTAATAATATTCGCTAATTAATTAATTTACCCGTTTTAATTAATCAATTAAACCGGGAGAACGGTGTCTCTGCGCGATCATATTCGTCATTTGTCATCTTCATCACGGGACTTTCATCACTAGCGAATTAATGAAACGTCATTGTCGGATAATTAGTCTAAACTAGTTTTAATAGTCGCACATAATTAATCAACTAGTTAATTATAATGGTATGTTACAATCTGTACGTATGTACGAAGAACCGGGATCTCTGGTAAGCCTCGAGTTTCCGCGAGTTATCTCGTCGTCCTTGTCCGATAACTCGTTTAATTTGTATTTTATTTAAATTCTGAAGGAAAAAGAGAAAACCCGATTATGCGCTACCAATCGATCAGGTCCAACTTATGCTATCTTTGGTCCTCTAGCCGCTATGATTCGTTGCCGGATATGCGAATTTTATTTGCATCGTTGCTTTTCGCGATCTCTTGTGCTTACGTTCACGCGAGGACGGATAATAACTTTAGAGATTTTGAAAAATTGAATATTCCTACGACAAGAGAAATATATCGTATTTACATAAAGCTTTCGCGAGTGCTCAAATGCTATTATATTTCAAAAGTTTCATACGCGAGTCTGCGACCGTATATATTGTAACATCAATTGTTTCTTTTATTTCTGTGTAGATAAAGTACAACGTGCTTATCACTTAAGTTACACATTTCGCTTTCCTTTACTTATACAAAAATAATCACTTCCATTCACGCTTTTCTTTCACAGCAACAACTTCCCGCGGGAAGCATATCTTAATTAATGACGTCGGTATTGTATGTATAAAATCAACGTCGATATTGTACCGATAATTATAAAAGTGTACACTAAAGAGCGAGGATAAAAATTAGAATCGCAAATAAACAAATAGGAGAATTTAAAAATGTTAATCAAATGAGAGATCATGAAATGAACAAAATTGACCTCGTTAAATAGATGACGTTTCTCGATATAGTATCATTTTTAAAAACGGATGACTTTGGCTTCGATGGACTATGATAGAAAATAGTATTTTGCTCTCGATTTATACGTTTTTATGTCATATTTAGATTTATTCGATGTCAATTTAAAACTGAAATAACACATATAAAAAAATAGCTTTTCGATTATTCCAAGCGAAAAATTAATTTTTACATCAATTACATGACTTTATTGATTATGCGCAATCTTAATAATTTATCAATCAAGATGCTTACTTAAAATTCACAAGAAACAAAGTTACATTCTTCAATGGTTATATTAAAACTAATAATATATAATTAAAGGAACGTATTAAAAATAATTTTGATATTTGCATCGAGATGTTATGAAGCTTAAATGTACGTTAAACACATATATTGTTTATGTATTTAGAGGTGGAGATGCACTTTTTTTAATAGTAAGAGTGCAGTAATATTTTATAAATATGAATCTGATATTCGACGATACTAAAGAAAGGCACGTTCAGGCACTTTGTTTTACTAGCAACCTCAGGTCGGTCAAATCGAAATTACATACATTTATTGCGAGGACAATTAGCAGTTCGAATTGAAATAAAAATTTTCTAATTTAGTTTCCATTCGCTTGCTGTAAGCATCAATAATAATAATTGTAAAAGCAAAAATTTATTTACGAATACATGCAATATTCTGCATACAAGCCTCAAGAAATATATGTATGTATATTTATATATGTACAGTGTTCACCGTTCAATTTTGCAGATGTTATTATAATTATTATTTCTAACGATAGATATATATTGAAGGTTTAATTATTATTTTATTGATATTAATATACTCTAATTTGAGTAATAGTGAAAGCGCGAACTTCGAAAAATATTTAAAAAATTAAAAATTAGAAACTTGAATCTTCTTGATTATCAATGCAGCATCTTACAATTAAAACAATTATAGGATTGATGCCTTAAAAAATTTTATATTTGTGTGAACTTTAAACTTTTTTAGATTCATTTGTCGTATTTAATTATATTTCGATTCAGACAACGCGACGTAAAAAAAAAAGAAAAAAGAAGATATCAGAAATAATACATCAAAACTTATGTAATAATAAATTCTAATTACGTTAGAAATATATCGAATGATACAGAAATACCAAGGTACTGGATGTGTTTTAATGAAAAACAAAAAAGGTCATTCGATTTATGTAGATTCTTTGCGTTCGATTACGTGCTTCATACTTTAATAATTATATCGAGCCGAACAAATTAATTATTTTATAGTTTTTAATAATTATACCTTCGAAGAAGCTATCGCGGTGTGATGGAATTCGAGAGAAAATATTTACAATTCCATTTCTCACCTGAGCGTAAGAGAGATCGGCTCGCGAAGAGACAGCGAGCTTCGACGCCGACTGACGATCCTTGAATTATAGCGCCTCGAATCTGTATCGTGCAATCACGCGTGCAATCGCGGCTGTATGTATTTATCGTTTTTGAGATAAAAAAAAACCAATTTATGTCACTTTTGTGATATGTCGGTTTTTTTTTCGTTTTGTTCGAAATACACATGCTACTTCGATAATTCGCGTTACACTTTCGTGGATATCTCGAATATTCCGAGTATTCCAAAACGTCGACCATCGATATATCACTACAGCTGCGACCATTGAAGTATAACTTGCAGTTAAATCAAGCCGATAAAACGAAAGGAGTGATTCGATGCTAAAGTACACGTCGTGTCTAATGTAATTTATATTCGTATTCCAACCGACATGGATGTACGACATAACAACGATGCTGTTTTGACGTCGAGATGTATCACGTGTTGATCAAGAAGCTGTATTAGCATGTTGCATACATATATACGCCATAGAGAGAATAAGTATAATCACTGATATGATAAATGCGAAGCGCTACATCTCGAAACGATTCTCTTTGATACACGTGCATCACTACACGTCAGTCATTTATTTGTAAAATTAATTGAAAATGCACACGTGTCTTCACGTTGAAGTGACAATTGCTAATGCGAACATGAGCCATTTTCGATATTCAGTATTGATATATTATAACATCAATGTGCCAAACTAGATAGTCACGCAAATTGAAGATAAAAGCATTATTTTTAATCTGTGAACATATCTCAGACTTTCGATCTCATATACAATTTTGAGAGTCAGAGAGACAACAAATTATCTTTGTTTGTATAGAACGTACTGAGTTATAAAGAAAAGCACCGAGAGCCTTTCTTCTACTTTAATTTGAGAAGTTATATCTTTCCGAGATTTGATCTTACCTTACTATATTCAACCTCGCACAGTAATTAAACTATCTCACAATAATAGTATGTAAAAGACGCCGAATTCCTGCGGGTGTCGCTGTCTCAAAAATACATTTTGATACATTCAGACATACACACGCACATATACGCGCAAGTGATATGTTTGTTACTCCGTCCAACCAACTCTGGAGTTTAAGTATCTACGAAATCTCGCTTCCAGCAGCTGATCTCGTAGTACGATTTGCGGTATTCGCAATATTGCCCTCCCCCAACCGGTCATGGTAATGTCGTGAACCAACGATACATACCGCTTGGTTATTCGGTTCGAGGACCTGGTGCGCGTTCACGGATGAACTGTCTGTCAAATGAACGAGTCTCAGCTACTGCCGGGAACGGATATCACGTGGTAACCTGCGGAGGATGCTGAATGCGGTGGTAACGGCGAGTGCCGATTGCCATTTGGCTGTTGATGCTGCTGTGGTGGTATCTGCAGAGAGCGATAATCGAGCGCCGGCGCCGCCGGATGTTGACCTTCCCGATGCCTACGTAGATCGACCTTCCTCTGGAACGCCTTGTCACAAAGCCCACATTGAAACGGCTTGTAGCCGGTGTGCTTACGCATGTGCGTGATCAGGTTGCTGCTCTGGGAGAATGCCTTGCCACACACGACGCACTTGTGTGGTTTCTCACCTGTAAAATAGAATTGAACAGTTTATGGATCAGTATACGTTGTTTCGCTCGACTATAATTATTTTTTGATAAGATTTTCAAAAAATGTATTCTAATGTATAAAGATAAGTCAAAGATATATTTTTAAATTGCAGATCTAAATCATTTTAGCAAGTATAATTTTGTTAATTAAGGTATGGCCTAGTACAATGATTTATTCGCTGTTTGTAGATAATTACACACTGAATTCAATATATAGCACTATATGTCATACAAGTTGTCGACTTGCATCAATTAATTGCTCATTCTGTTATCATTGACGTCAAATGCAGAATATTGTGATCGCGATCGAATATTTCATATATAAGTTACAGAGAATGGAAGTAACTCATTACTTGTAACGAAGTAACAGTTACTTTTTTGATAACTATGTTTTGATAACTTTACTGATAACTATGTTATTTTCTTTTTTGGAAATATGGTAACGTAGTTACATTTTTTTGTAACGGTAACGAATTTTTTATCGTTACTTTATAAATGATTGGACACTGTTCGATTTGACAAGCCACTCATTGGGCTTAAGACTAGAAAATCCTTATAGGCATCCGCTGTGATTAGTGGTCATCGATTTTAAAAAAGTAACGGAAAAGTAATGAGAAGTTACTTTCTCAAGTAATGGTAACTTGTTACTTTTTCCACTCAGTAACGAGTAACTGTAATTTGTTACTTTTAAAAAGTAACTTTGCATTTTCTGATAAGTTATTGCTTTCTATAATTATCAAGTAATAGTTATTAATTCCGCAGATCATATGTTAAAAATGTAGTTTCCTCTTTTGAATCTAACAATTTATAGTTTCCAATTCTGGATTCAGCAAAAAATTAAAAAAAAAGCGCAAAGCTTACATAAACGATATTGAATACGGTTATTTTAATTAATATGTTAAAAAAAAACATTAATTCACACTTCATGCGTATTATTATCAATATATATATATATATATATAAAAATGTCAAAAGTTTTTCTGAATTCTGCAACGTAATTGTCATCTGTCTACTTAAAAAATCATAAGAAATATTGAAAATCAATCAATTAAATATTAATAAACTCGTGAATACGGTAGACACGATAAAATTTGATCGACAACGATTAGCTACATTGTGAGATGCGAGGCGTGAGTTATAAATGTACGCGTTGCAAATTCGATTATCATGCGAGAAAGAGAACCGGTGAGCGATCTGGAATAATGAACCAAGGTTAACCAAACGCAACTGAATCAACTAATAAATCGTGGCGTCAACCGGCACTTGCGCATCTGACAGCGATGACTAAAACCTTTGCTCGATACTTCCAGAGACAACCGATTGTCCAAAGACAATGTTGGCTTAGTTCAGGTATGAAGTGCAATTAAAAACAATTATTTTACATGTAAAATAAGCAACCGAAGTATGTCGTCACATCCGCGACATTGATATAATGACAGTCGACAAATAATCGATACGCTTGAAACCGTGTTTGAAAAAAATTAGCAGAGAAATTGAAGGAGGTATCGATAACCGTTAGACGTAATAAGTGAAAAAAGGATAATCGTACTTGTTATACGTCATGTATACAGAGTATTTTAAAAAATTACAAGAATATAGTATTCATCAGAAGTAAAAAAAAAATGTCCAATTAAAATCAAGAAATTAATCCATACGACTTTTTTTTTACAAATCGACTTTTTCAATTATTTTACATATAGGATGAATTTATAAAAAAACATATACTTAGATTTTTTTTATATCAGAGAGAGAAATACTTTACTCTGATAATATTTTGGTACAAATCGGTTTATGTAAAAAGAAACATACAATTTTGTGAAATGTAAGCAAATCACCTGTGCTAACAGATTGAAAATCGCTTCTATCTTTGACAAGGTTAATTTTTCGACCAACTAAACATTTTTTTCGCCTTGATAAATATAAGAAATTTAACATCAGAAATTTTTTACTTTTTGTAACTCCCTTATATTCACAAAATTTTTCAATTTTTATAAATATAACACAGAAACCGCGTACTTTGTCCTCCACGGAAATTTTCGGTAATTAAATATCATATAATATATAATAAAACTAACTCGTGAATCATAAATTTCATCATAATTCTCCAGTAAATGCGGTTTCATCGAAAACAGAAAGTGTCACGACTGACATAATTTATTAGCGTCAGTCGCATAATCTCGCACGTATCTTGCAATTACTCTCGTGATATCGTTATACGAAAGAAAAAAATCAACAGCTTCTGCGTTAATCGCTCTCGCGAATCTTGACGTTCAAGTACGAAACGTCCCGCACGCAGCCTCGTGGTAGATAATAATAATAAAGAAGAAAGAAAAAAAAGAGGGTACTTGTAAATTCTTGTCACGGCCTTCTAAAAGTCTACTGTCGCTTGTCTAACGACGATCGACTGGCGATGATAATACCGAGCAAACACCTGTACTTGCGGAGACGACGATCCCCTCCTCTTTCGCTCGAAATTCCGAGCAAACAATTTTATGATTGTAAAGCGATGATAAAAATGAACGGACGCCTCTAAATGTTGTAATACAACGGAAGGCGTCATCGTTAAGATTCTATCGAAAAGAAATTAATTCCGCGAGCGGACGTTCCGCAAGCGGTATTTCCCTCTCTCTTTCTTTTTCTCTTTCAAACAAACGTGCACAAACAGTAGAGAAAATTCACGAGTGTTCTGAAGGAAAAAAACGACTCTGTGGAAAAAGTAGAGACTGTATGTCATCATGCGAAGCGCGGCGAGTAATCGCAAGATACTTAATGTTCGCATCAAAAGATAGGATCGGTGATGAAAACGTTTCAATTTACGTTTACTC
>Ga0157363_1006724_pt1 | contig 10852 bp, 5 predicted proteins | sample AttsexASBM1_FD_111477 | JGI IMG/M metagenome (GOLD analysis project Ga0157363, IMG submission 111477) | Fungus gardens microbial communities from leaf cutter ant in Ribeirão Preto, State of São Paulo, Brazil - Atta sexdens ASBM1 | ecosystem: Host-associated > Fungi > Mycelium > Unclassified ...
GATACATTAATAATAAAGCTGCTAAAATCAGCAATTGTTTTTTCAATTATTAAAATATCTTAATAGCTCATGCTAATTGTTTCAGAAAAGTTTAATCGGTTGCAATAAAAATTTAATTAGCTGAAGCTCTGTAATCTTTTGTGTTACATAAATAATAAAATATCTGTTGGAGCTCGTTTTATGAAGTAGTTTGATGTGAATAAAGTACAAAATTACAAAATCTGCCGCTAAATGAAATATCGAACATAAAAAAAGAGCTATAAGAAAAGTATCTTTTGTAATCCTTTATCAAACAATATAAGCGATAATATACGATTATAAAGCAAGATTCGTTTTGACAAAGATTTAATTTCCAATTTAATCAGATTTTATTATAAAATTTAGATTTATTTTCATATAAAAAGAGGATATCGCAATCTCCATTTTATAAATCCAAGGAAATCTACATTAGTCTCACTAATAAAGAAAAAAAAGTAGAGACAATCTTACTTCGTAAGAATGGCTCATGACCGATTTCAGAAATATAGCAAGAAGTTGGCGATCAACTGAGGCTGATTCCGAGTTGGAGTGTGTCCAAGAACTTTTAGCTAATAACAACCGATAGAGAGAGGCGTTCGGTTGCTGATCCAAGTTTATTTCACCGAGATCAATCTTCATCTCAGGATACACTCGACCTCCGTTAAATTCTCGCCTTTTGTCGGACATCACCGCTACGCGATGTGAAATCATTGTTATCTCACGTTTGATGAGACAGATAATCGTTGACTGTTCATATATAGCTATTCTCATAGATCTATAGAACCGTGAGAATCTTGCAAATCCGATTACAACTGATGGCGGTATGTAATGAAAATAATCTATTAACGAAGAGGTTCCTTCTTGAAATTTCGTAGAGTTAATTAAAATTGGACGACTTGCGTATCACACTGATGTATTATATGTGCAAGTATCCTCAGCAAATTTTATCAATTTTTCCATAACTTTATTTACTATATCAAACACGCATTTAGCTTTCATCGCCGTAGTGATACACTGTACGAAAATCAATTCGTATGCTCGCACGCAGCGATACACCGTCAACTCTATTTGCGGTAAATTTTAAAGTGTGCTAGCTCCGATCCGATAGAAATAATTAAACACATCGGGAAAACTGACGATAGGGAGAATTAATTATAATTTAAAGCAGACCGCTTTCGACGAGCGCGTTCATTTATGTGATGGGAATTTAATATTACTTATAAAAGCATCATATAAAAATTAATTATTGCACCGTGCAATATCGCGCATGTACAAGCGAATCCGATAATTAAATTATGAATAAACAGAATGTTATATTAATTTAAATTTATTGATTAATGTAGGCTCTCGCCTTAATTCGACGAAATTATACAGAATACTTAATCAAGGCGGCAGCCAATGAAAGCAATGGTGAATATTTGCAATAGATTCCTTACAGACGAGCCTACTTCGATCGCAATGTGTACAATTCACGTATTGAACAACTTATGGTTGCTTTACGATGGGACTATGCACAGTGCGGGCTATATTGATGTTCGCTTCGTTAAAACTTACTCGTAGCTTACAAACGTAAGCTGAAGTTCTTGCATTAACCAACAACCAGCGAAAAATCGAAGATGCGTAGTTCATTGTCAATGGAAAGAAACAGTTGGAAAGTATTTCCGGAAAGCGACCTCCGCGTGAGTGAATCACTTTTGATCGAAGTTTACATGGATATAAATACACATTTGCAGTCTATATCGAACGAGCTAACTTTTGCTTGCGTAAACGTTTTTCCGGATCGGTGCCGCGAACAACATGCTCATAAAAATAATCTAATCGTTTTCTGCAAAGAGTTCAAATGAAAAGACGAATAGAAAATTGAAAATCTTACTCTTTTGTTTTTCATCTTTTGAATGATATTGAAAAGTTACATAAAAGATGATGATACTTTGTAAAAGTGCAGAATTAATGTATTATCACTGACTTCAGTGTTACATTTATAACTGTAATATCAGTGAATATTTACTCAAAAATAATACACACACTGATTCATTTTTAGAAGTTATGGTTATGGTTTCTATAGATTGAATCTGCAGAAAATCATAATCTCTAAAGATAATACAATATATTATAACTGAAAAACAGAAAATTTATAAATGAAAAAATTCACTGATGATTATTAGTTATAAGTGTAGCACTGAAGTCAGTAATAATACAATGATTCACTTTTACAGAGTAAATAAATGATTTTAATTAATTATTGAACATATTGGGCATACCGATGTTGAGGATCGTAATGCGGATCATGATGCCATGAGATTAATTTGCGATGGACGTTAATAAATGAGTCCCGGGATGGACGTTAATAAATGAGCCTTTAGATCGCCAAATACCTGTCCTACCAAATCAGTGTCCTGTCAGTGTCGCGTATTCAACCGACTGGTGGCATTCAGAAGATATAGACTCGAGTTTCAGTTAGTAGCTTTTAAGCTCTAATTTGCTGCGTATGTCAGCCCAAATTCTGCTGGAATACTTGCATATAATTTCACCGTTACGAAGATGAGAGACGATGCACATTAATATATTCAGGAATTCAATATAAACGTATGATGCAATTTGATTGAGTGGCATGTGAGCTTCGAAGAGCGACGCAATTCGTAAAATGACACCAATAATAGGGTAATATGTTATAAAACACGGTACAAAAGAGTAATAAAATAAAATAAAATAAAATAATTGGTTTACACGCTGTGCAATTTTATAAATGAATACATACTTGTTTTTCGGGTAAAATAATGTATATAATTAACTTAATATAGAAATATAAGAAACAAATTATTGTCGATGCTATTTGTGCAATATTTTCTTTCAATAAAACCTATGCAACAAATTGCGATTATGTATCGATATAATGTCACTTGCAAATTTGCAACAATTATTCCCAATTATCTGTATTTATCGAGTGAAATGTTCGAGTGAAAAGCGACATGATGTTCCACGCCGGCGAATGCGGCATACTGTCGGAAGCGTGATCAAAAATTGATAGCGCGAGGTGCAGTGCCAACGACGGTGAAATCATTGATGATCCGATGGAAACTAGTTTCCCGTTTAGCCTGAGGCAGTTGCTGAATTTCTCCAAGTTCTGAAACTGTTCTTCATTCTCTTTAAACATACATCTATTTCAGATTAGAGAAATTTCGATATATCAAATTAGCATATTAAATGCTATAAAGTTCTATCTTCTTTTATATTTTAAAAAAACATAAATTAATTAATTTTTCATATATGACGTAAGAAAAAAACGTGGATAAAACATGTCTTGAAATTATCTCACTGAGATTTACACTTAAAAAATAGAAAAATTTTGATGTCATTTATACAATAGCCTTTAAATTGGAATGCATGGAAGTTGAACCTTTAAAAAAAATGAATAAAAGACACAGTTAAAAGATTATTTATTTGAAATAGTCTCTCTTTGGTAAAATTTTCTTATTTTTTTCAATATTAAAAAAAAATTTTTTTGTCCATAGACTTGCACTTCCATATACCTTTACACACATCATCGAAATATCAGATCTAAAATGCATATATGATTTTTTCAGTATTTTCACTAGAAAAAGGTCAAATACATTTTCCGAAAATTGATAGTGAATACCAAGAGATTCTCTACCACACGTTTCTAGTTTTTTTTTCTTTTTTCCTCATAATTTAATACCATAAGCTGTTCCGTGCCCGAAGTACAATATATATTGATAGCTAGGACAAAATCGAAATAGCGTATTTTAAAGTGCTTTCAGTTTTTTATTAAATGGAAACGACACTCTTCTTTAAATCCCGCAGCGTCAAATCACGTAAAGCCATCGTTCTGCCTGCACATATAACTCATACTATTACAGTCGTAAAAACAAACCAAGAAATTTAATTTCACCGTGGTTTAAGCGGCAATTCTCTTGGAAAACATGATGAGTTTTGCTAGACCGCAGCATTGGTTTGCACCTTGGAATCGGCAGCGGAGATATAATTGCGAAATTTTAGTTTAATTAACCGAATTCAGATATGAGATACTAAATATGACACTGAATGCGATACCACTTTCTTTTTATTAGTTGGCAACTGGAATCTCATTTTCTTCACTTCGCGAAAAAGGAATCTTTGAATTAAAGCTGGCACGTTATATTGTCCGTTTTTTGTTACATACCCAAGAGAGCTTTTCCGAGAAGCACAACAAGTCGCTTGTGTCCAACAATCTGGACGCGCAAATTTTCCAGCAGCAACTTGTGGCTGTCAAGCAAGTATATTTCTAACACTTCACGAAAGAGAAAAAAATAGCTGCGGCAATGGTGTGACTCGTTATAAGAAACTGTTTCCCGCTGTGAAAAGTGTGGAAATGTCGTGAAATGTCTCCGTAAAAAATAGATTTTGAGAAATTTTGCAAAATGCTAAATGAATATTAGTTTATATAAATTTTATTTCAAAGATAGCTCAGCCTGTTATGTAACAGATTTTTTATTTTCACGGACATGATAAACGTATGAGGACGCAGAAAATCAACATTTTTATATTTATTTTACCATTTGTCTTTGTAGTCCATTCATGTAGAATTTTCAATAAACTAAAATAAACAACTGATTGATAATCCATTGCGGAATAAATATAAATATATATAACAAATCTAAACGTGATAAGATGGCAAAATAGTGAGTATCGGCCAATACCGAACGAATAGGACGGAGTGCATTTTCTTCGCCCACGCCGTCCTTCGAACCGAAGAATGGCGACGAAAGAAATGCCGCAAGAAACTTACGATCTCTCTTTTTATTATATCACCACCAATGTCCTTGCCGAGCTGCATTCCTCTCGACCGACCACCTTGCATCGGTCACGGATTTTTCTCGCCCCGTTTGCAAGCCCTCGCAGTGTTTAACGGCTTTTTTTCCTTCTCGTAGCGAAACGCAGCGGATCAATATAATTTTCTTAAGTGACCTATTACGACATGTATTATATACACGTACAATACACCTATATTCACCTGAAGCAATTATGAAAATTAAGTATGATTTTTATTCGTTGGAAATATTGGCAATTTATAGATGATAAAATAAATAAATATAAACTGATAATATAAATAAATACAATAAACAGATAAACTCAATATATATTTCATATATTAACAACGTAAAAAAAGGAAACAAAGAATTGCATTCTATGAGCATTATTATAGTTGTAGTTATAATTTACAATTTCGAAGAATACTTTTTAAGTTCTTCCGTTGATCCATATCCGTATTTCCAGAGACACATAATTTCGAAGATTCGACAGAAATTCGCTTGTGAAGCCAAGCTAGAATTCTCTGAAACGATTTCACTGGAATTGCTTCATTCGATTTCCAGGGAGACCGACTCTACTTTGGTTCGTATATTTCATTCAAGTATATACTTGCATCAACTTCTTACTTGAAAAAAATCTAATTTACTACACTTACGTGCCGCAAAATTTAAGACATAAGTATAAGTAAAAAGCTATATTTTCAAAATTATTCATCGAATTATTATACTTTTATTATTAAAAGATAATTTTAAAATAAAGTTTACAAAGTGCTACAAAGTGATAAGCTCTGACAAGCAAACAAAATAAATAAATATAAAAAATGAATAAGATCTTTGTTCTTAAAAGTTATAAATCTGTCTTGTATATTTTCCTTCGATACCGGTTAAATTAAATTTAAATCTGAGATTATTCTCTTGAATTAAAAAAAGGATATTTTATCGTAAATGTTTTTAGCACATTAACTGTTATATTCACGATATTTCTATTCTTTTATTTTTATATACAACTTTTTATATAATACATTATATAATACATCAATATTAAAATTCAACGCGCATTTTAATCACACATATTTCATGATTCGTCATATATAAATTATATAATATATGACAATAGCATCATTTTATTCAAAATGTACGTATAGAAATTAAAACATAAATCCTGCCCAGAAAAACTAATTTTACTGAGATATCAAAAAATTTAGCTATATACAGTTCTAAAAATAGTTTTGTTGGATCATAAAAATCATTATGTAGAAAACTCAAACAAGACAAGCAATGTTGCAAAAACATAGTGCTCCATAGTGCTTGAAATTTTTGCGATAATCTTTTTCTGATTAAAATGTAAATGTAAATTATTATATCGGTATTAATATATGTTTAGTTCGAATTAACATCATTAATCAGAATAATTGATTACATATATGAATATTATATGTCATATACTTAAATAAATTAAATTTACAATGATAATAAATTTTCTGTTTCTCATTTATATGCTGGATACAATCGCAACTTTACTTCATATTTTATTAAAATGTAACACTATATAAGAACATCCACAATCATTTCAAATGAGAATAAAGTCTTTCTTAACGTAACGTTGTTGAAATATTAAAAATTAAAAAAATTAAGTAAATATAGTATTGAAGATAATTTTGTTGGACATAAAATAATTATAAAGAAAATTCAAGCATGATTAATACTGCAAAAAATTCTAATATTCTAACAATCTGCTTAACGTTTATCATAATTATTTTGATAGTCTGATAAAATTATTTTCAGACTTATATTTAGCTAAATTTTTAGATACTTCAGCAAAACCGTTTTTCTATCTGTGCGCTCTGCGAGCGCATAAAAAAAAATAAATTACCAAATCAAAATAGTTTGTGATATCGGCGAAGTGAAGAAAGTACGAACTTGAATGCATGAATCTCATATTTGAAATACTTTTCGCCGTTACTACTCTTTACTGGAAACTGGCAGCAAGACGACAAGGCACACGATCGATGAGTGGTGTTTCGCCATCTGTTCCAGCGCGGACCGCTTGGGAACTCGATTCAGCGCTCTACACCTCGTGCATAACTTATCCAAAGGGACGTGCTAAACGTATTAGGATCGTTTTTACACTCAACCAATGGGCAAAGATTTACCGACTCGCAGACGAGCTCGATACTTATCTAACGTGAATAAGTATTGACCGGGTCAATCATCGCACGTCCTGTTGCAGATGTGGACCGACCAATTTAGGAATCGTTTTACCGCGATTTGATAGAGTTGTCATCGACTGACATAAATTGAACATTATCACAGCTATACGAGCGCGAGCGTTGCGTAATAATGCTACAATTTATAGGAACGTGTGGGAGTACAGGAACTCTGAAGCCACAGGGTTTCGACGGTGCTCGAATTGGAAATGACCCTCTAAAATTCCGTTTTCGGATTTTTGAACACGTTTCGAATGTTATTCATATATACAACTCGCGTTGTATCTGTATATCTACAAAATATAGGACAGAAGTTATCAATGTAAAAGGAATGTAATGGAATTGAAGCAATTCGATTGAAATCAAAACTCTTTAGTATGGTAGCTCTTCATAGAAATGTCAATCGATGATGATTAACGTCAACATCGTCGGTGAATAACTGCAGTTTAAATGGAGATAGCAGTATTCACAGAATACGCCGTCAATAATTGTTACATGTGTTACGCATGGTTTCGTTGCCTAGTTAAATTACTATGTATCGATTTCAGTTGCATTGACAGAAAATCGCACTATCGATTGCATTGTTGCCCTGTGCATCCTGTTGTTCATGCTTTTTTTAATTCATTTTGATCTCGGGTTTTATATGATTATATCATAAATAATAGTCAAAGTACAGATAATTAAATCAAATTCTTTGCGTGAAAAGTTCAGTTTGTTCAATGAAGGTATACATGAAATGCACTCCAAAGAAGCGCGCCATGACCTGCATTTCAGTCTTCATATTGTTTCTAACATAGCTACTTTTCCTCATTGCGCGTCAGACGGCAGCAAACTTTCAGTGCGACATCGCGGAGCGGTAAACAACAACAACGTTGGCACCGTTTCGAATAATATGAAGGAAATTGATGCGGAAGTTTCAATAGATAATTTTTCAGAGCTGCTAAGTTATGAATTCCCAAAATTTCTTAAGAGGTATTATCAAGGAATATCTAGATTTAAACTTTGTTTCTTAACTTAGATCTTTGGTTGCGGTGTGCAGTACGAAATTCCCACAAAATTTTTGATGATTCCTTCCTGAAGAAGTAACTTCAATAATAATTCTGTTCAAATAATAATTCTGTTCACATAAATGTTGCAATAAAATCCAATTTGTCTTTTACGTTAATTAGCAAACTTTATGAAAGAAGGATTATCACGACGGTCATAAAAATATTTTTAACTTTGCTCATCAGTTTAAGACATTAATCTTACTTCAACTTTCATCTCCTTCTTTAACTCTTTTAATCATAATTAAAAGCGCAAAATCTCATAAGAGCCTTTGATATTTCTCGCGATTCCGTTCGCGCTGGTGCCGTGGAGATTTGACTTTACTTTTATAAAAGGACTGGAGTGGTTCCATGGTCGGAACGTACGTCAAAAGCAATTAAACTACAATCGTGCCTAATGGCGAGCTAGATAACCACTTCTGCACCGATCGTACCGAGCAGTGGCGCCTGCCACTACGTAGTAGATGTGTACGATATCGTAAGATCGTGTGGCGTACACGCGTACGAGCATGTAAAAGATGTACTTGTATGTGTAACGCGCGACCTCGACGCGTTGAACTGATTTAGTTTGATCGAAACCATAATTCCGCGAGACGGGAATAAATGAACGTGTCGAGCACGAACATAAGATTGAATAAATAGTCAATAATGTAGGAATCCCGAATGGATCCATTGTGAGGACGGCGAATAGTGCATGAGATACTGTTGCAATATTCCTTGAAAGCATACAATTCCTTAGAAAGTTCTACCTGACGAAAAGGCTCTTGCGGATAACTCGTTTGATTAACAAAATATTAGTACAGACAACAATGTGCAGGAAAGTAGAAATACAGAATACTCCATTATGTTGATCTTAACAGAACAAACGTGTGAAAATTGAGATTATATGTTGCATTCTGATGATGAGAAATTTGTACATATATATTAAGATATTTATATATTTTCTTCTTATAATATAAAAGTCTTTCTTATATATGGTGATGTCTCAAGTGTTTGCTCCATTTAAGAATTCTGTTTTTTTCTTCTATCACTCCATTATGTTGATCCTAGTAGAATAAATGGGTGAAACTCGAGGTATGAATTTTATATTACATTCCAATAATGTAAAAGCGATTTGTTTTTATAGACATTAAGGCCGATAGTTCATAATCGATTTTTATATTTGAGATTGTCTTAAAGACAGTTTTAAGATGTCATAAACCGATCAGAAAACTGCATTAGCATTTTAAGATATTATTTAAGACAATTTTAAAATAAGAATGGATTATAAATACCACTTTAAGATATTTATGTTTTCTCTTTATTATAATTAAATAATCTTTTTTATATGATGACCTATTAAATTTCTGTTTTATTTAAGGATTCTGTTTTTTCTTCAAATTCTCGAGAGAATTTGATTACTTTAATCATATTTATTTTGTAATTAGAACGTACCAAATAAGAATATTATTCAGAATTCTTTGATATCTATTTTAAAGTGTAGTAATTCTTAAAGAACACTATTCTAAAAGTTAACATTATGTTTAGAATTCTAACGGCATCAGAAATGCCTTAGAATTAATATCCCTTTCAGTTTCTGTTATCCTTCTCCGTCAGGTAAACCCGTTGCACGCTAAGCTCCATAGAGTTAATCTTCCTTCGATGTATCGCCGTTACCGCAAACGCCTCCACGTTTTGGAGGCAGAGGCAGTTATATGTCGTGTGCACGAAGCAATTAAGCTGGTATTGCAACTGTATTTTGCGTGTGCGTTGGTAAAGTCAGTTTCCCTTAAGCTCTGTCTGATCGTACACTGACTGTAAAATCATGTGTACCCATATGCGATTTTACAGATGAATTACGCGCAATACATGCGTTTATAACCGATGGCTCAAGAAATTATGTAGCGTACAAATTATTATGACAATGTAAAGCAGCAGAATACTGTTTATAAGAAGAAAACGATAAATGAAACTTGCACACAAGTATTGAAACAAAAAGATGCAATAATTGTGATATATTGGAATGCGATTTGCAAAGAACGTTTTATGTTTCTAGTGAACGCACAAGATAAAAATTCTCTTTCACGATTTAAATTATTATAAACCAGATTAAATCGTTCGCATGGTCAATTTTATAAAAGAAAGATTATTTGCCACCAGTGTGTTTTTGCGCATAATAAAAATAAATTTTTCGATATTATCATCGATTATGAATTATTCTTTAGACACGTCAGCGCTCAAAGTTATCATGCGTACACGCCAGGATCGTAAACAATTGTTACCAGCTCTTCGAATTAAATAAATATTTAATTACAAAGCTAACAGTACGTGCCTCTCACGAAATGCAGGACAAATGCAATTGCAGGCAACTGCATTGCGTGAGACAGTGAACGATCTACCTCTACTCTATTTATCGTTTCTCGATTACTGTCAATTTTTTTGCGACAATTCGCTCAGTCGCTTTGCGAAGTAAATCAGCCGTAACTTCATGCGTCCGAAACATACCGAGCGGCATTGCTCAAACGTCAAATTAACCACAACGCGTCGGTTGAAGCCATGCAATTTGCCCATAATTGGAAATTCCAATGTTTATTCTTCCTACATCCTGAGTCTACTCTTATAGGATAACTAGAATAAGTATGAAGTTACGACTTTTTAAACTAATTGGCGCGAATGTTGATTCAATTATAAGTATTACGGAATGAGGGAAATATAAAACAATGTGCTTTAATTCATTATTTTGCTAAATGTATTATTTATATTTTACATGTAAAATGTATGCAAAACATTATCA
>Ga0157363_1006726_pt1 | contig 10851 bp, 10 predicted proteins | sample AttsexASBM1_FD_111477 | JGI IMG/M metagenome (GOLD analysis project Ga0157363, IMG submission 111477) | Fungus gardens microbial communities from leaf cutter ant in Ribeirão Preto, State of São Paulo, Brazil - Atta sexdens ASBM1 | ecosystem: Host-associated > Fungi > Mycelium > Unclassified ...
GAGTGGTTTTCGCCAAGGGCAAACATTAATTTCCCGGCGCGGCTTCGGCGGCGCTGCACATGAGAGATGAGCAATGAGTATGGCAACGACTTCTGCCGGTAAAATTCAGGTTCGCAATCTGAATTTCTATTACGGAAAGTTTCACGCTCTGAAGAACATTAACCTGGATATCGCGAAGAACCAGGTCACCGCCTTCATCGGACCATCAGGCTGTGGTAAATCCACCCTGCTGCGCACCTTCAACAAAATGTACTCGCTCTATCCAGAGCAGCGTGCTGAAGGTGACATTCTGTTGGATGGCGACAATATTCTGGCTTCCCATCAGGATATCGCCCTGCTGCGCGCACGCGTTGGCATGGTGTTCCAGAAGCCAACGCCGTTCCCGATGTCGATTTATGACAACATCGCCTTTGGCGTGCGTCTGTTTGAAAAGCTGTCACGTGCCGATATGGATGAGCGTGTGCAGTGGGCGCTGACCAAAGCGGCGCTGTGGAATGAAACCAAAGACAAGCTGCATCAGAGCGGTTACAGTCTCTCCGGCGGTCAGCAGCAGCGTCTGTGCATCGCACGCGGCATCGCGATTCGCCCGGAAGTGCTGTTGCTGGATGAGCCATGCTCGGCACTCGACCCGATCTCTACCGGTCGTATTGAAGAGCTGATCACCGAGTTGAAGCAGGATTACACCGTGGTGATCGTGACGCACAACATGCAGCAGGCCGCGCGTTGTTCTGACCATACCGCTTTCATGTATCTGGGTGAGCTGATCGAATTCAGCGATACCGATACACTGTTTACCAAGCCCGCGCAGAAGCAGACCGAAGATTACATCACCGGTCGTTACGGCTGATTCAGGAGACGCACATGGACAATTTGAATCTGAATAAACACATCTCCGGTCAGTTCAACGCGGAGCTGGAACACATTCGTACTCAGGTGATGATCATGGGTGGCATGGTGGAGCAGCAGCTCACCGACGCTATTACCGCGATGCATAACCAAGACGGCGAGCTGGCACGTCGCGTGATCGACGGTGACCAGAAGGTTAACATGATGGAAGTGGAGATTGATGAAGCCTGCGTGCGCATCATCGCGAAACGCCAGCCTACTGCCAGCGACCTGCGTCTGGTGATGGCAATCATCAAGACCATTTCTGAGCTGGAACGTATCGGTGACGTTGCTGAGAAAATCAGCCGCACGGCGCTGGAGAAGTTCAGCCAGCAGCACCTGCCGCTGTTGGTCAGCCTTGAGTCGCTGGGCCATCACACCGTGCAGATGCTGCACGACGTGCTGGATGCCTTCGCGCGTATGGATCTCAATGAAGCGATTAAGATCTACCGTGAAGACAAGAAGGTCGACAAAGAGTACGAAGGCATCGTGCGCCAGCTGATGACCTACATGATGGAAGATCCGCGCACCATCCCAAGCGTACTGACGGCATTGTTCTGTGCCCGCGCCATTGAGCGTATCGGTGACCGTTGCCAGAACATCTGCGAAATTATCTTCTATTTCGTTAAAGGTCAGGATTTCCGTCACGTTGGCGGCGACAAGCTGGATGAACTGCTGTCAGGTGATGACGGCAGCAATAAACCCTCTTAATTGCCGTTTCGGCTGCCTGTTGCCACTGTGGCAAACAGGCAGCCATCTTCATTTCTGATTGGTCTCCGCGATTCCCTCTCTTTATACTTGGCGCACTTTTTTCTGCCAGGTGCTGTTAAATGTCTTCCCCAATAACGAAAAAAAACGCCGTGACGCCGGCGAAAGCGATGATTGCCGCCATTAGTGGCTATGCGATGGACGGCTTCGATCTGTTAATTCTGGGCTTTATGTTACCGGCGATCAGCGTCTCGCTGGCGCTCGATCCCTCTCAGGCCGGTTCACTGGTCACCTGGACGCTGATCGGTGCGGTGATTGGCGGCATTGTGTTTGGTCATCTCAGCGATCGCTATGGTCGTATCCGTATTCTCACCGTGACCATTCTGATGTTCTCCATCTTCACCGGGCTGTGTGCGGTGGCGCAGGGGTACTGGGATTTGCTGGCCTACCGTACGCTGGCAGGCGTCGGGCTGGGCGGTGAATTCGGTATCGGCATGGCGTTGATTGCGGAAGCCTGGCCGAAAGAGAAGCGCAATCGTGCTTCGGCATGGGTGGGCATTGGCTGGCAGCTCGGTGTGCTGCTGGCCGCCTTTATCACGCCGCCATTGCTGAGCGTGATTGGCTGGCGCGGCATGTTCCTGGTAGGCTTACTGCCTGCGCTGGTGTCGTTTGTGATTCGCCGCAGTATGGGCGAGCCGGAAGGCTTTACGCGTCACGTGGAAAAAACACCGCAGCTGTCGTTCGCCGCACGTATCAAACTGCTGTTTGCCGATCGCGCCACCAGCAAAGCGAGTTTGGGCATCTTTATTCTCTGCTCGGTGCAGAATTTCGGCTACTACGGTCTGATGATCTGGATGCCAAGTTACCTCTCATCCAGCTTTGGTTTTAGCCTGACCAAATCCGGCTTGTGGACAGCGGTGACCGTGGTGGGCATGACCTTTGGTATCTGGCTGTTTGGTGTGTTGGCCGATCGCTTTGCCCGCTGGAAAATCTTCTTGCTGTACCAATTTGGCGCGGTGGCGATGGTGGTGGTGTATGCGCAGCTGCACGATCCTACCGTTATGCTGTTTACCGGCGCGATCATGGGGATGTTTGTGAATGGCATGATTGGCGGTTACGGCGCGCTGATCTCCGACACCTTCCCACCGCAGGCGCGCGCTACCGCGCAGAATGTATTGTTCAACCTTGGCCGTGGCGTGGGTGGCTTTGGTCCACTGGTGATTGGCCTGCTGGCGGCGAAAATCTCGTTTACCGCGGCGATCACGCTGCTGGCGCTGATTTACCTGCTGGATATTGTTGCCACCCTGTTCCTGTTGCCGAAGAAGCAGAGCAACGAGGATTCACTGGGCGCAATTGGTTAAAGCGTTTAGGTTACCTGGTGCGCATAAATGCGCACCCTACGAAATCATGTGTGCTCTTACCTGTGTACTGATAAAAATCGTACGTCGGTTTCTGTAGGGGCGGCATTTAGGTACAACCGGGCACACAGGTAACAGATCAGACCGACCACATAGGTAACACTTTTGTGGTCAGTCGATTTGAATAATGCATTGCCCGGACATCATGCGTCGGTTTCTGTAGGGGCGGCATTCATGCCGCCCTGGTTTACACCAAATCCCACCCTCTGGCGCGCCACAGACTTGGCAACTGCGCCATATCATCAAAGCGCGTCACCAGCGGATGATCCAATTCTGGATTGTGCGCATCGGCACAGTAGTAAAATACCGGAATGCCTGCCGCGATACCCGCACGCGCACCGGCCTCTGAATCATCCACCAGAATGCACTTCTCAATCGGCACCTGCATTTGCTCTGCTGCGTGGTACATCAGTTCGGGATCGGGCTTCCAGTGGTTGATGTCGTAACCGCTGTACAGTCGACCATCGAGGTACGGCATCATGCCGGTTAAACCCAGTGAGTGCTGCATCTTCTTCACCGTGCCGTTCGAGACAACGCACATCGGCACTTTCACGCTCTCCACCAGCGCTTTGGCACCGGCAATCGGCTTCAGGTCGAGGTCAAACAGACGGGCGACGTCAGCGCGATACGCCGTTTCGAACTCGTCTAACGGCACCTCTTTCTGATGTTGTGCCAGTACATCCCGCACGATGTCATAAAGCTTTACCCCTTTGTACTGCTCAAACATCTGCTGCAGAGAAAGCTCAATACCGTATTGGGCAAAGGTGTTGACGTAAGACTGCGTACAGATCACTTCACTATCGACCAGCGTACCGTCGCAATCGAAAAAAACACATTCAACTGACATCGCACATCATCCTTTTGTTAAACAACCAACTGACACTCTATCGCACTCAGCGCAGAAAGCGACCCCGGCAACCGTTTGCGAATAATCAGTGTTTTGCTGCGCTAAAATCTATAGGATACGCGGCGATAAATTTTTTTCCGGGACAGTTGAATGAACAATCAGGGCTTGTTGCAGCGCATTTTTAAGCTGCAGGAACACGGCACAACCGCGCGCACTGAAGTGATCGCCGGTTTCACGACTTTCCTGACGATGGTGTATATCGTCTTTGTAAACCCACAGATCCTGGGCGCAGCGGGCATGGATACCCAAGCGGTGTTTGTCACCACCTGCCTGATCGCGGCGTTTGGTAGCATCCTGATGGGGCTGGTGGCGAATCTGCCGGTCGCGCTGGCACCCGCAATGGGCTTGAATGCTTTCTTTGCCTTTGTCGTGGTTGGCGCAATGGGGTATTCGTGGCAGGTCGGGATGGGCGCGATTTTTTGGGGCGCGCTGGGTCTGCTGATCCTCACGCTGCTGCGCGTCCGTTATTGGATGATCGCTAACATTCCGATGAGTCTGCGTGTCGGCATTACTGCCGGTATCGGTCTGTTTATCGCCATGATGGGGCTGAAGAACGCCGGTATCATTGTGCCGAATGCCGATACCATTGTGACGGTGGGTAACCTCACCTCGCATAGCGTATTACTTGGCGCACTGGGCTTCTTCATCATTGCGATTCTGGCCTCACGCAATATCCATGCGGCAGTGCTGGTATCGATTGTGGTCACCACGGTGATCGGTTTAGCGATTGGCGATGTGAAGTTCAGTGGCGTGTTTGCCGCTCCGCCTGCTGTGACGTCTGTCGTGGGCCAGGTCGATATCAAAGGCGCATTTAACATCGGCATGGCCGGTGTCATCTTCTCCTTTATGCTGGTGAACCTGTTTGACTCCTCCGGCACACTGATCGGCGTCACCGATAAAGCGGGATTAACCGATGAGAAGGGCACTTTCCCGCGTATGAAGCAGGCGCTGTATGTCGATAGCATCAGCTCAGTCACCGGTTCGCTGATCGGCACCTCTTCAGTGACGGCGTATATCGAAAGCTCTTCCGGCGTGGCGATTGGTGGTCGTACCGGCTTGATGGCGGTAATCACCGGGATTCTGTTCCTGCTGGTGATGTTCCTGTCACCACTGGCCGCGATGGTGCCTTCCTATGCGGCAGCAGGTGCGCTGATCTATGTGGGGGTATTGATGACGGCGTCACTGTCACGCGTGCGCTGGGACGATCTCACCGAAGCGGTACCGGCGTTTGTCACGGCGGCGATGATGCCATTTAGCTTCTCGATCACCGAAGGTATCGCGCTGGGCTTTATCTCTTACTGCGTGATGAAGCTCGGCACAGGACGCTGGCGCGAAATCAGCCCGTGCGTGGTGATCGTCGCGCTGTTGTTTGTACTGAAAATCGCGTTTATCGACGCACACTAAAAGAACAGGCCGCAATCGCGGCCTGTTTTGTTATAGATGCCCGATTGCCTGTGGTGCGCTGGCCAGGCTCGTCAGCCGCAGTGAACGTGGGCCGATATTCGGCTTACTCATCTCGACATCGCGCAGCGGCTGCCACTGTTGCTGTGCATCAATCTCCCACAGACATAAGCGTTCGGTGCCGGGTGACAGGGCGCAAGACCACACCAACATAGGCTCAGCATCGCACACCGCCTGAATATCAGGAAATACGCTAGAACGCAGACGGCCAGCGGCGGGGTGCAGCTGCAATGAGCCAATACCGCTCGCCTCACCTGTGAGTTTGAGAATGCTTTGACGCAGCGTCCATATTTGCGTCACGGCTTCCATAAAGTCTTGCTGTGCATTGATCCAAGCCTTCTCCCCAGAGGAGAGATCCTGTGTCAGCGTATCCTGCGTTTGACGGCTATGGGCCCGCACGATCTCCATATCCAATCCGGCACGACCACCCTCTTCAGCCAGCAGTACGCCCACCATATTGCCTGCATAAGCGATGCTGAAATCGGGGAGGTTAGGATCGGTAAAACAAGGGCGCCCACTGCTGGTGGTGACGAGCGGCGGCAGTTCGCGAATACCGTAGACGCGCAGCATCAGTTGCGCGAGCAACTCACGAGCAGCAAGAAAACGGCTGCGGCGCTTATCAGGGAAGCGCTCAGCGCTGTTAATCACATCCTGTGAAACTCGCGGTGACTCTGGAGAGAGCAGCGAATTTCCCATCCAACGTACAAAATGACTAGCCATCTGTCGCTCCGTGAAAATGGTCAGATAATCATCAAGTCTATTGTAAGAATTTTCTCATGGGTTTGCATCCGGCATGACATTGAATGTGTGAAAATTCAGATAACGCCGAAGCGATGTCTTATCCCACTCTGCAACTTTGTTTATAACGCTTTTGCGGATTATGCCCAGAAAGGGTGTCGTGAAGCGTGATGTGGTGTAGGATTTGGGCAGCAAAACAGCACATCGAAGTGCGCAAACAATCCACCTCAAGAAATCGTGCCCATCGCATTGCATGCACGTTGGAGTTTCTTATGTCAGTAACCTCACTTACTCGCCAGGAATCGATCTCTCTGGATGAATTTCGTCATGGTATGCGCCGCTTAACAGCAGGTGTTTCATTGGTGACCACTGAGTTCCAGGGCGAAAAGCTGGGGCTGATTGCCACCTCGGTTAGCTCACTGGCCGCCGAGCCACCGAGCCTGCTGGTCTGCGTCAATCGTAGCGCGACCAGCCATGATGCCTTCGTTAACGCGGGCCATTTTGCGGTGAACGTCTTGCGTGAGCAGCATGATGAGTTATGCGCCCAGTTTAGTCAGTCTGCGCGTCGTGCAGAACGTTTTCAGAGCGGTGAATGGCACACGCTGAATACCGGCGCACCGGTATTGGCCGATGCGCTGGTGAGCTTTGACTGCCAGCTGGAAAAAGTTGTGGAGTGGAATACGCACAGCGTCCTGCTGGCGCGTATTGTCGGTATCGCCTTACCGGGCGAAGCCACAGAGCCGATGGTGTACTTCAATAGCGGTTTTCATCGCTTGGGCAATTGAGCCTCTCGCTGCTCAATAACGCCGTACCAACCCAGTCCCTGATAGCTCTCATAACCGGGCGTCAGGGCAAATGCCACCTGACGACCGTTCTCGGGTTGCCAGCTGCCGGAACGCTGACCCTGCGTATTCAAACGGTAAGCTTCTCCTGACTGCACGAGTGGATCGGAACTGGCGATAACGCGATGTTTTGAATCAAGGATCATACAGCGCGAACGTGCCCACTCTTCTTTGCTCAAGCGCACATTGTTCACCACGGCTGCAGCCTGCGGCGCCCAGTCAAAGAAAATTAGCAAGGTGCCTAAAACGCGTCCCTCAGTATTACCGCCTTCACGGATTGCTGTGCCGTACGTCGCAACAGCGGCATTTTGCAACTGCGGCAGTGTCATGATGTCTGCTGCGACGTAATCAGCACCACTGGCTGTTTTCATGGCCTGTCGGAAGGCGTCGAGATGGCGAACATTCTGCTGGTTTAACCTGTAACGTTCGCCGCGTCCGTTGGCCAGAATATTGCCCTGCGCATCGGTAATCCAAATATCGAGATAAACCGTATAGCTATCCAAAATCACCGATAACCGCTCGGCCGCGTGACGGCAGGCATCAACATCCCCGTTCAGTGCACAATCAACCACGGCGGCATCAGTGGCCCACCAGCGCACATCGCAAGAGCGTTCATAGAGGTTGCGGTCGATAATATCGATCATATTGAGTGCCAAATCGATACTACGCTGGCTTTCGTGGCGCTGAATTTGCTGAATCATCACATCGCCGAGTGAGGTCAGCTGCGAAAGCGAGCCTGATAACTCTTTGGTCAGGCTTTGGGTAATATCACCAATATTGGCGGAAACCTGTTTTACCTGATTCGCCACCACGGCAAAGCCACGACCGGCTTCTCCTGCACGTGCGGCTTCAATCAGCGCGTTGAGAGCCAGAATAGTGGTTTCCCGATTAATATCATTAATGTCTTCGATTTTTGCATCCGCCATTTTGCGAATGGCATAGCTGAGTTCAACAATTTCACGTGGATCAGTCATCAGGTATTCAGCCCTCGGAATCATAAGAGGAATGCAGCCGAATCTATAGCGTTTGCATCAAGGACTTTACGCCACAGGCAGTTTGTTTGTCATTTATTGTAAGCATGGAAATTTAATGCTGTCATTAACATGAAATAAGCGGAATGTGCCGTTTGGCTTAAGTTTTAATTTAATAATATTATTTTGTTCAGTATCAACAAATTAAAAAACATATGAAAATCATATGGTAAGTTGCATCGGTATTATTCAATGTCTGCATAATTAAAAGGTAAGGATAATTTATTTCAGTGAATCATTAGATATTGGTTGGGAAGGAGGGCATGATCTGCGGTAATTTGTGCTAAGAACGAAATAATAGAAATTGATGTGCAAACATAATTAGCGCCGGAAGAGATTCCGGCGCGGCCTGGTATCAAGCAAATTTGCTGGCTTCGTCGAAGCTTAAACGCGGTAAACGCGCGTGCAGTTTGCTGGCTTCACCGTAGCCAAGGTTAATCAGTAAATTCACCTGCCATTTGCTTTCGCTAAAGAAAGCTTCGTTTACTTTCGCTGGATCAAAGCCGGACATTGGACCGGCATCCAGGCCCAATGAGCGTGCTGCCAGGATCAGATAGCCTGCTTGCAGGCTGCTGTTGCGGAATGCGGTCTCTTTGGCCAGGTCTGGGCTGCTGGTGAACCAGCTGCGCGCATCGCCGTGTGGGAAGAGTTTTGGCAATGCCTCATAAAATTCTGGGTCCCACGCCACAATCACCGTCGCCGGTGCCGCCATGGTTTTATCCACGTTGCCAGAAGAGAGCGCGGGCTTCAGCTTTTCTTTGCCTTCCTGAGAAGTGACAAACACGAAACGTCCCGGTGAGCAGTTGGCTGAAGTTGGGCCGAGTGCGGTCAGGCTATAGAGCTGCTGCAGCACGTCGTGGGAAATAGGTTTGTCCTGCCAATAGCTGTGCGTGCGAGCGTCATTGAACAGCGCGTTCAGCGCCACGCTGTCGAGCGGTATACTCATGTGTCTCTCCTGTTCAGGCGGCCAGTCGCGCCTGATTTTTAGCATGAATAGTCGATGTGGCCGGTGCGCTTTAGCACGGGCCAGCGATCGTTATACTGCAAAGGAGAGGGGGAGCCAAATAACAAAGATGCATGTTTACAACGATCCCAGTGCGCATCAATGCGCACACTACAGAATCACGCAGACCGATTGTAGGGGCGCCATTGATGGCGCCCGAAGCCGGTATTATTTACCAATACAGAAGCTGGAGAAAATCCTGCCGAGCAGATCGTCGGAGGTAAACTCCCCGGTGATTTCGCTCAATGCCTGTTGTGCCAGGCGCAGCTCTTCCGCCAGCAATTCACCCGCCCATGCACCGAGCAACTGGTCTTTGCCCTGCTGTAAGTGAGTGGCAGCTAACTCTAACGCCTGCAAGTGACGGCGGCGTGCCAGGAAGCCACCTTCCATATTGCCTGAGAAACCCATGCTCTGTTTCAAATGGTCGCGCAGTGCATCAACGCCTTCGCCGGTGCGTGCGGAGAGGCGAATCAGTGAGTGATCATTCACTTCTGTCAGGCCCAGCACTTCACCAGTCATATCGGCTTTGTTACGCACCACGGTAATCGGCAACTGTGCCGGTAAACGCGCGACGAAATCGGGCCAGATAGCGGCGGCTTCGGTGGCGTCAGTGGTGGTGCCATCCACCATAAACAGCACACGATCGGCCTGCTCGATTTCCTGCCACGCGCGCTCAATACCGATGCGTTCAACTTCATCATTGGCTTCACGTAAACCGGCGGTATCAATGATGTGCAGTGGCATGCCGTCAATGTGAATATGTTCGCGCAGCACGTCACGTGTGGTGCCGGCGATATCGGTGACAATCGCGGCTTCACGGCCGGCGAGGGCATTCAGCAAGCTGGATTTCCCGGCATTAGGACGACCGGCAATCACGACTTTCATCCCTTCACGCAGCAAACTGCCCTGACGCGCTTCAGCACGCACGCCATCCAGATCGCCGATCACCGCATTGAGCTGGGCTTCGATTTTACCGTCAGACAGGAAGTCGATCTCCTCATCGGGGAAATCGATAGCCGCTTCCACGTAGATGCGCAGGTGAGTGAGTGCTTCCACAAGCGCATTAATACGCAGTGAAAATGCACCTTGAAGTGAGTTCACTGCGGAACGTGCTGCCTGCTCTGAGCTGGCGTCGATTAAGTCGGCGATGGCTTCTGCCTGCGCCAGATCGAGTTTGTCGTTCAGGAAGGCGCGTTCAGAGAATTCACCGGGTTGGGCAATGCGCAACCCGGGCAGCGCCACAATACGTTTCAGCAGCAAATCAAGAATTACCGGACCACCGTGGCCTTGTAACTCCAGGACATCTTCGCCGGTGAAGGAGTTCGGGCCGGGGAACCACAGCGCAATGCCCTGATCGAGCACGCTGCCGTCTGCATCATTAAACGGCAGATAGTCGGCATAGCGCGGCTTTGGCAATTTGCCGAGCACGGCTTGCGCGACGTCAGCGGCTTTGGCGCCGGAAATACGCAGAATGCCGACGCCGCCGCGACCGGGAGGCGTCGCCTGGGCAACGATGGTGTCGCTGTGGCTCATAATTCACTCTCTTACCCGTCATACTTCAAGCCGCAGCGGCGTTGGCTGCGCTCATTCACCTCAGTCACTTACTTGAGTAAGCTCCTGAGGATTCTTTCGCTTGCCGCGTGATTCGGCCATTGGCCTCACCCTGCGGGCCAGCGCAAGCGCTGTTCAAAAGCGCCTCACGACGCTTTTGTGCTGCAGCTCGAATTATTTAGGCTACAAATTTTGAAAAAAAACAGGGCGACATAAATGCCGCCCCTTGAGTATACGCTGCTGCTGTTGCAGTCAGACGTTACGCTTTCTTCTTGTCGCGGCTGTGCAGACCACGTTTTTCCAGCCC
>Ga0157363_1006728_pt1 | contig 10850 bp, 5 predicted proteins | sample AttsexASBM1_FD_111477 | JGI IMG/M metagenome (GOLD analysis project Ga0157363, IMG submission 111477) | Fungus gardens microbial communities from leaf cutter ant in Ribeirão Preto, State of São Paulo, Brazil - Atta sexdens ASBM1 | ecosystem: Host-associated > Fungi > Mycelium > Unclassified ...
AGAGAGAGAGAGAGAGAGAGAGAAAGTACTTTCGTTCTCCAATAACAATTGTTTACTTTACTACAAGCTTTGACTTTTGCTCGGATAAAAATGTTGTACACGTGTAATTCAAATTAAAACTGCTAAATAGCGTTAAAAAATAACAATTGTACTCATTTGCACTACAATACCGGAGAAACGAAGTATTTCGCAAGTGCTGTAATACATGGCATTAATTTCACAATCTCACGATGTCAAGAGCAAAGCGTCGGTTTTTCTGGAGTACTTAAGCCACTCATAATGCACGCGCGAAAAACTACAGCTCCATTTCCAAGAGTATAGTATTGGTTTTTGCACGAGCACATCATACAATCGTGCTGAGATTAAACGCATTCGTACCATAGACTCGTTACTGAAAAGCTACACACGACTATCCACAAAAGCCGTTGACGACGGTTAGCTGACATGATTTTTACTCGTAAACGAACGTGTTAAGTTATTCGGACCAAGTTCATAATTTCTAAGCTACACTTTGTATAAAGTCGCATTTGAAGTAAATCAAGACTGTATTCAGAACGTTACGTATTATGCACCAACCGGTATCAGTTACATTTCTACTTTGGAATTCTAAATCTTCTCTCTCTTCATATTACGAGCGAGAAAACAGGACGACTGAACCGAACTTTTATTGTTAGCGTTGTTTCTTCTACGAAGACTTCAAGAGGAGAACCTCTGTCTCGCAAATTCGACCGTTGAGAAACACTGTCTTACACACGCTGTACCTACAACAAATGGCCGGCGACCCCAGCGCTCTTTGTCCTCTCGACTCCTCTTCGCCCTTCTCCGGCTGTTCAGACCACCAGCTTCTCTTTTCTACCTTTGTCCCCATCTCACTCTCACTATTTCTTCAACCATCGTACGTCAGTACCTTTGGTTTGTTCGACAGAATCGGCCAGGATTTCAGACTAAAAACGCATTCAGATCAACTATTTCGGTAAAAAGCGACACATCGCTTCTTATGAATTCTTTTAATATTGAACTATCTAAAGCGATTTATAGTTTCGGTTAATCTCTATTTAAAATTTTTCTATCTTTATTCAATATAATTTTAATGTAGCTACATCGATTAAACGTTTTATTTTTGGATAAACTCTAGAAGAGAATTTATTCAAATCTGGAAATAAATCTAGCAAAAAAGTCTCTGATCTTCAGATAAAAAAAAATTCCTTGATAGGTCATATTTTCCAGATTTCTCAATAGAATACACTCTGATTACATATATGGATATAACTGTCCGTTTAATATTAAAAGATTACGGATTCGATAATCAAAATATTCAGTTTCTTCGATAATGAAACTACGCGTTTTAATGCATATATTTCATTAAGGAAAGTGCAAGCCTTGAGTCTTAAGAGAAACGAGTAATATTTTCCATCCTCCTCCTGTTAATCTCTGAAAATAGATACAGAGATTTGCTACAAATAAAAGAAATATACTGTAGAAAGTCAATACGCGTACGAGGGGCAGTTAATAACGCAGTCCTGCTAGTTGATCGGAGAACAGAACAAACGTATGATACGGGTTAGAGCGCTTAATTGAATTTTTGAATTGGCGTTCGGTAATTTTTTACTATTGGAAACTAAAATACCAACCGCGAACAAGACGCGAATTTAGGTTACGTATACGATACGGTATTGTAACCATCAGGATGGCAAGCTCCATTTCGGTCTCGGGATATCGATGATTCAACGCGAGACATAACTAACCATCTTGCGCTGTTTCATCGGTAAGAGGCATGCTCGGGAAACGGAACCCATTAAATTCGCAGAATATTTTGCGAACAATTGCGGCTCTCGATTCCCGAAGATCTTCCCCCGGTTTTTTCACACCATTCAATCGCTCTCATTCCCGGTCAAGCTATTAAATCAGCACATCTGCGCATTACACCCGGATTGAAGGAATCTCATAGAAGGAATCTTAAGCTGCTAATCCGTGGACGTATTTAACCACAGAGAACGATGCAATTTAACGGTTGTCGCGTCTCGTCGTCGTTGAGCGAGTGTACTCGCAGAATTTCGCAACTCGAATTTGCCAACCGCGATCATACAGAAAAGTAATCGACATATATAGACACTGTAGAAACTTCCTGCTTTCCAACTGATGTCGCATCACATCAAGATTAACGTGACGTAGTAATAACATCGAAAGAGAGATTAAAACTTGAAATTTCGTCTCTCTGATGTATTTCGATGATTAATAAAAATTGATTCGCATCATTCAACCTGGAACGATGTGTACGTTGCAGGTGATATGGAATGATAAATAATATTTCTGATATATTTATTACAATTTTTTAAGATTAAATTTGGGAAATTTAGAGGGATTATTAATATTTCAGATTGATTACGTTGAAAGTCCGACAATCATATCGGCACGTAATTATCATTTCTGAAATTAATTTCATTTATATGAATATATCTAATAGTTTAACATCTTAATTCAGAAAGACCGTAGTGGCGCTTCAGGAATATTTAAAGTAATATTCCTGATACGTATAAATTAAAATAGAGCTGACCTCTAAATTATGTTAATACCTATTAAAATTAGAATAATGATTTACTTATCGTCAATCTATCCTCAATCTAATCGCAGTAAATCGTTCAGATTTTAATTAAATATCTCTCGGAACAAAGGTGACAGATACGAATACTATTCTCAGCGCGCAAATCCATCTTCATGGGAATTTACGCGACACCATTTTCGAGACCAGCCCGAATTTCCAACCGTGCGATTTCTATGTTCCCGAAATTCACGGAGTAAGCGACTTTAGGGCAACCTAAAATATGGCTGAGTCCCCCGTGAGATTGGCCGAAAAGTACACGCCATTCTCCCTTCCTCTTCCGGTCGAACACGGAACTACGCAACCCGCTTGGACAACCGTAGCTAACGTAATTCTACAATCGGCCGAACGTTTTTCCGCTATTTGCATAATCCTCGCTGGATTGTACACTTGTTTACGTCTCTTACATACCGATTCTAACCGACTTGCAACGGAGTAAGAATAGTTATATGTATGAAGAAATCTGTGTAAGAGTCTTCCTATCTTTTTAATAAAATAACAATTCTATTGTCAAAAAATAAATGTATTAAACTCGTAAGTTAAACAAAATAAAAGGCCAAAACGCGAGGAACAAAAAAAAATAACTAACACTGAGAAGAAAAAGTTGCTGTTTAAAAAAAATATTAGTTGATTCAATTTAGTTGATTCAATTAAATGTAGCGGTTCTCTCCGAACTATCAAACAAATATTTGTTAATTCAAACAAGTTTTAAATTACAAGATTTTGTTAATATAAATATTTTAACTAAATAATCATTATGAATTAAACACATTTAGTCAAGTTAACAACTTTTTTTCTCAGTGTAATTATTTTTTCTATGGTCTTTTATCTTGTTTAATTTACGAGGTATTGTTTAATAGTTACACATTTATTTTTGACAATAGAATTGGTATTTTTTTAAAAAGATATCAGAAAGACTCTTACACAGATTTCATATATCAGATGATTAAATTCAACTTTACTTTAACAATTATGACGATAAAAAATATAATTTTGTTAAAAATATATAAACACACGTCAAAATACAGACTCCGAATTGACGGCACAAATAAAAAGGATAGCGATTTTTCAAAAAATAAATCAAAAATGAAAATATTTCACAACATTTTGTTCTTAAAAAAATGTTTAATTCATGTTCTTTTTGAACTTATTTCATTCAAAAAATTATTTCTTTTTCAATAGTATTATTCTGTACTGTAAATATTTTCGTTGTTATTTAAATTATGGTAATTTGTTCTTATACATAAAACATGCATATACACATATTGCTTATCTTTATGATTTATGTCAACATGAAAAGCAAAATCGCATCATTTATTCCTTTTTTTTATCCTTTTTGGGATAAAACATTTCCGTTGTTTTGGAACCATATTTTACATCGGCAATGCTTACACTCAATGTACGAAGCTTTGAATACGAATCAATGGAACTCATTGGCATCATTGTTAGAGAACGTATAGAGATATTCGAATAAAAATGCAGCTTTTGAATAAAATTCAGGGGGATGCGATAGAATGCAGGTTTCAAGGGGAAGGTTGGAAATTATCTGGCACTGCATAAAAACACGTTAAAGATCTCTTATTGGGGTCGAATTCTCATGCAAAATAGCGTTCGCGCCCGATTGGTTGAAGACGTTCGCAGATGGACCTTTCGTGTCAATTAATACCAATAAAAGTAATACGTACTCAGACGGACATGGATCGTGGTTCGCAGAGTGCGCGTCCGTGTGAACGAATATGATCCCGCAAGTATCACTTTCAATTCGCCTGTCGAGCGTTATAAATACAAAACCGATAATTTTTCAAACGTGTAATACAATTATTCTCTTAATATGTCTGATATAGGTAAAATAAGAATAAAAGATGTTGATAAATTGACAGTCATTATCTTAGCAAGCGGACAATTTCTGTTCTCTTAATTTTATAGTTCAATAGCATTAAACGATGTTAATCTGCTCTAATATATCCTACAATAATATGCTCCGTTATAGTAGAAAATTGCAATATGTATATACATTGGTTAAATGAAGGATATAAAAAAAATATATAAATTCCCGCGGTTAGATAGTCCTAACAATGGTGTATTTCTGCGCTCAATTATTTTTCTATTAATAAAGATTGAATGACCAGAGAGTTACATTTAGAAAGCTATATGACAATTCGCAGTTAGATATTTAAGTACATTTTTAGTTTAAAATTAATGCTAAAAACGTGCACATTAATAGATAATATCTTTCAAAAAATAACTAAGAACTTATTTATATACTAAAGTCGTATTAAATCATCTTTTCTCTCTCTCTGGAACAATCCTCTCTTTTAATATACATATAAAATTAATTTTACAAAGAATATCAAGAAATCAAAATAGACCTTTTAATATTAAAAAACAAAAATTAAAAATTTTTAAATTTTCAAAACAGTAAAACGTCATGTATTCTTCAACTAATTTCAAATGGTCTTGTAAAAGATTTGCTACATAAGAATTAATTTAAAAAATTTAATGTTAAAAAATTAAAATTATCAACAAATAATATCTTTCCCTCGATATTTTTCATGAAAAAAAATTGCAGATTAAGTAAGGAATCTACGCGCGCGCGTGTGTGTGTGTATGGAGGGGGGGTGTATGTGAAAGATGATCCAAAGAGCCGTTGTATTGTACGTTTCATATTTTCCAGTAAGGTGCTGCAGCAAATCGGAGTCGCATATGAAGACAAAGACGACCGAAATACCTTTCACGGATTACAATGTGAATACAACCGGAGCTCTCTTCCTTGCCCCAATTCTGTCTCTCACCTTCTCCCAGGAGGTAATAAAGCTGCAATACAGTGCAAGATCCGGAGTCGCGAAGATTCCTCTTTGTCGTTATATTTCGCCTTCGCGCGCCCTCGAATTGTTTACGACGCTTTCCGACAATTTCGACGAAAGAAAGGCAGTTTTACACGCTTTTCTACTCGACTTGGCCTGGCACGTTCGAACTTTTATCAAATTATCAATTTTGCCAAAAATTTCCACCCGGGAGATACACACGCGACGCGCGTAACGATCCCAATCGGACGCCCCGTCCGAATCGACGCGAATTGCGGTAACTCGGGTACGGAGATCGATAATGTTCGCAACTCTCATTTCCTCGCTTGCCATTACACGTTTCTCCCGTGACCTTTGGCCTTTTAACCCTTTGTATCCGGCTACATTCTAAAAAGAAGAAAGAAACGTGAATCTCCTAGCAACGCGTCTATCATCCAACTTTCCTCACCGAAAATGCTTTAAAAAACGTAGTTCTTAAATATTTGTAAAGGGCAATTCTTTATTCTTTACGTGCAATAGAATTTCTCATATACTGCTACTTAAACAATGACTTTGTGTAAAAGCGCGAAGGAACGTGAAAGAACTTGTAGAATATTATATATGCAATCAACAGAAGCAGTGTTTCATATTGCGTGCGTGTCAACAGTTATAAAGCTATATTTAAAAATCTCTCATCATACAGAGAGCTAAGATACCAAAGTACCATTATGCGTTATCTTCCTATTCATTACTCTTACGAGTATTTTTAGAAATATTCATTAATGAAGTCTATTGTAAGTAATAGATAGACTTCTGTGACTAAAGAGAGAACTTTGTTTAAACGAAGAAATAATTATAAAAGTATCAAAACGTTCAAAGATCCTCTCATTGCGTGAAACAAAAATAAGAATCCATTTCGAATCATTCGTTTCCTCCACTTATTTGTTTGCTACTGATCGATATACCGATGCCATTTCGGAACAGTCATTACTGACAGAGATAAATATAAGCGAATAATAATCCTCGCGGGACGAAGTTGTCCAAAGTTTCAAATTACACAATACAAACAAAACATGAAAAATTGAATTTAGCAACTCGCAAGGTCGCGAATGGAATGGGAAATAGAAATTGTTCCTATATATGTATCACGCGCCACTTACATTTATAAATTTTATGAATTAATTTACAGATTAATAATTCGCACGAATTCATTCACGATATATGGGAAAACAGACCAATATAATATGAACGTATCTAACCAATTTCCTAATTAATTATCATGGAATAGTTTAGAACGAGATCATTTTAGCATATTCGCATGGTTCGTCAGTCAAAAGGCGAGCATGCTGTATACCGCGTTGTAATTCACAGAGTTACCGCAACTCGCATCAATATGCCATACTACGCTGACAAACACTACGCACATTAGGCGTATCAGCTAAACTAATTTTGCATTTGGGAGGAAACGAGGAAAGACGACACGCCTACAGTCAGGTGATGCATCCTCTTTTTTCGCTTCTTCCTGCAATAATTCGTGCCGTGATAAGTCGTATCACGTCAGTCGGTAAACGGTGGTAAACCCATTTCGTATCTCGTTAGAGTGACAGAAGCATCGAACGTGTTATCGAGAAGAACTCTTCTATATAACCTTTATATATAAATCCTTTGTGTTCGTTTCTTCTCTTTACGGGTAAACAAAGTGACGAGTCAGTTTCTCATTTAATTGCTTTCATTCGCTTTAATAAAATTATTAAAATTCTGTGTGTTTTTATTTGTGTTTTGAAAATACACGTATTTTGAAAAAATATAATCTTTGTTTATAAATGATATATATATATATATATATATATTCTTTCTCTTTTAAACAATCAGAAGAATATTGATTCGTTTTTTTAGAACAATATTTAACCTATTTCATAAATTTATTTTATTCTTTTATTTCAATTTGCAATTGTATACATATTTTTTTAATCTCTTAGGTAGCATCTAATAAAAAATTGCAAAATTGAAATAAAAGAACTAAATGAATTTACGAAGCAATTTAAATATTGCAGAAAAAATATATAATAATATATAAAAATATATAATAAGTAGTACTTCAATTATGAGATTCTACTTTATGAATAAAAGAAAATCATGTGTATATGAATATATACAATATAAAACTTGTGTAAAATGTTTTATAACATTTGAATAAAAATATCACAACATTTAATTATGTTGAAGGAGCGATTGTTTAAATTATAGAGAAATATATATATTACGTAATGTCACATCTACAAAAGAGATTATCAATGCGGAATGTCAATAAACAGTAAACCGCTGATATTATATTGACTAGCTTTTAAACGAACTTAATACACTTATGTACGCGACTGAAAGTAAATGAAAAATAGTTCTTGGAAAGTCCGACAAATACGTAATTGTCACAAAAGATTTATAGCCACGCGACTCGTGGGTATTCACGATATTTTTATTTACGATTTATCAAAAAACAAATGAATAATGACTCAATTTTCTTTCGATTCTTAGTTCTCGAAACAAACAGATTAACGATCAATTGTGGGATCAAAATTAGTAATTGTCATCTGACATTCATCAATTGTAATCGTAAGAATCGTGACAGGAAAGTTTTTCGCAAACCTACATTTTTAGTGTCACGTTCAACTGAAACAACATTATTCGCTCGAATGCATCTTCTTTGAGTGCAAATTGTCTAACGGGCAACTTTCTTGTCTTTCTATTTTTTGAAACTTTTTAGTCAGCTCGTGCCAAAACGCGACTTGATTTTCCTAGCAATTTTGCTATCTCTTTTATCCTCTTTTATCGTGCACGTTGTTTGCAACACCAGTCGTGCGTGTCTCAGTTAAAAAAGTTACAGAGCGATTCATATACAAATAATCGATGCGCGAATTACAAACTGTTTAATAATAAATTTATCGTTATTATTAGAAACTAATTGAAATCCGTATATCGTGGGAAAATATCTAGGTCAAATGTTAATTTTGCACCGTGTATGATTACGTAAGCATTGCAAACAACTATTAACCATACACACAGTAAGTTCATAGCTTTTATGATCGACCATCCGTGATCGCTCGGAAACATAAGTCGCAATAATTAATGCTTAATATAACAAATTTGCCTGAATCAAAGAACGAGCTTACGAGACAAAATTATCGAATCGAATTGCGAATGTCGTATGAGCTTTCGAGAAACGACAGATGTACTTATTGATTTATACCCATTTCCATCAATGTAAATTAACTTCAATCTTGATTCAATTTTTAGAACTAGAAAAAGATGAAGAGTAAGTTGAATCGAAATTAAAGTTAATCTACATTGATTGAAACGGATATTAATTCATACTTTGTTAAATGACGCGTATAAAAATAACTCAAATATTAATTATGATAAGAGGCCAGCAAATTGAAAAATAAATTGAACGCAACAGACAAAATTAATTACGCGGTTAGACCGATAACACAAAACTTTGAATTTTAAACTTGTATTACTCGGGGAATATTGTGAGTTCAAGACAATAATCTCCCACCCGTATTATCTCGTTCTGTATAAAAAATTAATTCTGTACTATCTGATAGAATTAATTTAAAAAATGCGAAAAATACGTTGAATACTGAATACGGTGAAGCCCGATCCGACTTTCCGTTATTCAACATTCCATGACGGAAACCGAAACGAACTTCAATCACGAGCTTTTGAGTTAACTGTTGTGAAAACTGCGACCACACGCTCGCTTCATTCAATTTAAAATAAATTTATCTTTTTAGAAATAATTGGTAAATCTGTTATTGCAAAAAAATAGTCGTTCCAGAGGCTGTTCAACACCTGCGAAGCTTCGTGAAAGAAACTTCGAAAGCACGAAACTTGTGCTAAATTTCCATTAGATGGTATTTCATTCGTTTTTGTGTTATTTCGTAATCAGTACGTATCAGGCCTGTTTACGTCAGATACTCGGAATTTTACTATTGTATTTTTTTTCTATTATTTCAGAAACTCCAGAAAACCGAGGTCACTAATAACCTCGATCGTATTACGAGTACAGAGCAATATATATAAAGTATTATAAGATTCAACAACTGATTTCAGAACAGGCTTTATTCAACGTTAATACGAGAGGCGAGCTTAGGACTATGTTGCAAGTTCGGCTTACGAGAGTAGACTGACTCGATCAGAGCTAGAAGAATCTTTATTTCGACTAAAGCGGTGGAGCTTCCTACAAATTCTAATCAATAACGTGAGATTTTCAAGTAACAAAAATACATATAATAAAACTAAATTATGTAACGATGACTCTTAGAATCTGTTTGGAGATGAGTCATAAAATATTTGTAAGACTGAATTTCAAAGGGATCTTTAGAATAGGTAAAAAAAAAGTCAGAAAGGAAAAACAGTAAGTAAAACAAATAAGAAGAATAGCCGGAAATAAGATTGTCAGGAATATTCAGGAACATGTGTAGAAAACTTTATGTTAAAAATGTGACTTAACAATTGTTAACACATGGCACGTAACAGATCGACTCATCGACATGCTATACGTTCTTCTTACGGACGAGCTGTACATCTATAAAGTGACTCTAATTCCTTGTAATATAGGTATTGCACTAAAAGCAGCATTTATAATCCGTTCTCATTTTAAGATCATCTTAAGTAATATCTAAAAAGACTAGTACAAATTCTCTGATTAGTTTATAACATCTTAACACTGTATTTAAAATAATCTTAAAGGACCAACTACAAATAGTGGTCGAAGTTTGTTCACATTGCTTGAAATTTTCAAAATTTTTTGTACTTAAAACGAGATAAATATACAAGATGTCTCAAAATTCACGACTCAAAATACTATAGTAGGATAGTTCTCGAAAAATTAAGTAAAAAAATTGTTTGTAAATTTTTATTTTAAGCCAAGATTTTTGAGATAAGAATATAAAGATAGCCAATTACGAACTATGTATTTAGATAGCCACATATCTGAGTCGCGCGTGCGATAGTATTATAGGCTTTCTACAATAAGCTACTATCTAAGTTTTAAGTCTTGAGAAATTGACCGAAATCACAATCGAATGTGAAAAGAATAATCAACTATGATTGATCAATTTCTTCAAAAGCTTAAGACTAGCTAATGACTTATTATAAAAAGTCCATTAAGGCTGGAGTACAGATCTTTGCATATCGCATAATGCATAAAGCATAAAAAAATAACAGTGAAAAATGTAAAAAAGCCTATCAGAGTCTACATCAGCTGTTCGGATGCACAGAAAATTCTTTAGTTTCGTGTGAATGTAACAAAACAACAAAAAATATACGTTTCAACTCTTCAATTAGGATCCTTATCAATTTAAAATATATTTATCAATTTAAAATATAAATCGAAATTATAAAAACATAAATTCCAAGTTGATGATTCCCGACAATTTAGTTCGTTTAATTCTTCTTTATCTAAATTA
>Ga0157363_1006729_pt1 | contig 10850 bp, 3 predicted proteins | sample AttsexASBM1_FD_111477 | JGI IMG/M metagenome (GOLD analysis project Ga0157363, IMG submission 111477) | Fungus gardens microbial communities from leaf cutter ant in Ribeirão Preto, State of São Paulo, Brazil - Atta sexdens ASBM1 | ecosystem: Host-associated > Fungi > Mycelium > Unclassified ...
AAAAGTGAGAGATTTCCTCTTCAGAGTAACAATTCACTTTAAAAGTTTAGAGGATGTATATATATGTATATGTATATATATATATATATGTGTGTGTGTGTGTGTGTGTGTGTGTGTGTGTGTGTGTGTGTGTGTGTGTGTATATAAAAACTTTGTTATACATTGAGGCGACAATACTGCACAATATATATATATATTGTCGCCACAGTAATTTTGTTGCTTTGATAGCCCGTGTCCCACGTTAAAAAAAGAAAGACAACGGCAAACTTACGTATACCTCCAACAATGGCTGGGAGGGTCGTTGCAAAGCTGTTACCTCTCTCAGGGTGGACCTCTCTCACGGTTCCGCTGCAGTTGCAGCGCGTATAAACTATCGCGAAGTTTCCCAATAACCAATCTACTTCTCACAGGAAAATAGCACAAGCCCGATACACATAGGCGTGTACGTACATATGTACTCATATACAGACACGAATTGCAGCTACTCTGGCTAAGACGTAAATTTTATCTAATGCGAAAGTAGCACGCGACAAGTTAGAATGGGGTTAAATGGATCATTACCCAAGAGAACACAAGAAAAAGACAGCTTGTTATGCAATTATTATTGGAAAATCGATTTATTTTTTCGATTCTTGAATGATCGTTTTTGTTCCGATAAGAGAAGATAAACGTCTCAGAGAAGTGACCGGACATATATTCCTATGTCCAGATATTTACACAAAACTTTATTTTTGTTTATATTATTAATAATTTCAAATGCTTCTTCAAATATAATATTATAATTTTTAATTGCAATCTTTAACAATTAAATAATAATATTCTAATACAAAAATGATTTGAGGAGAGATTAATAATAATAAAGATTCACTTTGTTGCATAATGGAAAAAAAACCAGCGAATTATGGAATATCTTTCAAAAGTAATAGAATTGCTTCGGATTTTATTTCTTGCATTTTACTCGTGCATACATATATTTTATTGACTCACAGTATCGAATAATGTTCTATCATTAGTTCACCCATCAGATTGTTGACGCGCTGCGAATTTTATTGGATAAACGAAGATAAACAAATTGCATCGCTCGTTTCATCATTCGCTAAATTCATCCGTCTACCGCTTTTGCTGAAAGCGGTGCACGCGGCCTCAGGAATTACGAATGTAATGACGTTACACGTCCGGGACGACCATCTCGACCGATTTCCCGCGAGGGGACTTTCGGTATTTACTGCGCACACGTAATTCCAGTCCCGAACAACCATTTTCATTCGTTATTTAGCTTGCTCGCTTCGCATAAAAGACACACAGAATTGCATAGAACCACGCAATGAAGATTAAAATCCAAATGAGAAACATCCTACGAAGAGCAATCGATTTTCGCTGCAGAAATGATGGTTTGTTACTATTATTATTCTTTTTTTCTTCAAGTAATTAATTGTGTTTTTAATTGATTCTTTTAATCTTAACTATACCAGATAGAATGGTTTTGCTAAAGTATCTAAAAATTTAGCTCGATGCAGATCTGAAAATAATTTTGTTGATCCATCAAAATAATTATGTAAAACGCTTAAACGTTAATAATAATATTGCAACATTTTAATATTCCAGTAATCAGTTTAAACGCGCTACATAATTATTTTGATGATCCAAACAAAATTATATTTAGATCTGTATCTAGTTAAATTTTTAAATACTTCAGTAGAAATGTTCTTTTTATATTTAACTATAAAAATTACATCTAAGTTCTAAAGCATCTTATGTTTGAAGCATAGAATTCAAATAAACTTCGATTTTGCTTGATAAAGGAAGATTCAAAGTTTTTTTACCTATGATTTAGAACTTCATGCTTAATTGTATATGTATAATTGTACCAAACCATCTAAAATTTTCACTTTAAGTCTAAATTCTCGTTGCTCGTTGCTAGTCGAAAGTTAAACAAGGTTTAACAAGTTGAAATAATTCAAAACTTTGTTGAAGATATGTAACTTTAAAGTTTGACAAGCATTTTGATGGTACGAATTCTCAACTAATCACGCTTAATATTTGCGTTTCAATTTTTTTTTCTGGAAAAAGATATGTCTACTTTTTTCTCTCGTCTAAAGTTCCAAACGTCGTTAATATTTATGATTTAATCATAATAATTGAGGATTGAATAATATCCAAGATCGAATTTAAATAACGGTGACATATTTCTCTCGGATATTTTTTTCGAAAACGCTATCAAAATTCCCGCGAGCATATAAATCAACGTTACGTTATGCATCAATGTAGCGTCGGACGAGTGCACTGGAAATAATTTACGTAGTATTTGCATTAATTCACGATATTGCAATCTTCATACTTCAAACATCGCGACAATATGTCCAACGGATCAATGCCGAATGCTCTGCGAAACACGACGTTACTAATCGCGCAAACTATATTTTCCATCATTACTACACAATTATTTCTCAATGGAAATTGACTAATTGTAATGTTATACCGCGGAGCTAGATAATTCGATTCGCTGGTTATTGGAGACCTCGCAACTTTCGCAATTACGTATGACACGTGTGATATGCGATCTCGTCTACTGAGTGCAATATTTGTTTTTAATTTATTCTCTTTTGATTTATTAACAGTTACAAGAAATATTATTCTCTGTTTATTATGCATTGTATAAAATTACTTCTGCTGTCCTGTTTAAATTATTTTTGTGTTACAATGTAACGAACAAATTACTTTTAAACAAATAAAAACGATCTAACGCATGTGATTTTATAAATTATAATTTATAATAATAAACAAAAAGGAGCATAAAAATCCAGGCAAAGTCTTATTCGCGGATTACTTTGTTCAATCTTTATTAAATATTTTCATACCGAGGATGTCCTAATAAAGGTCAAAACCTTTAAGCGACATATTTAATAAAAATTGAATAGAGTAATACGCAAATAAGATTTTTGCGAAGGTTTATATACTCCTTTTTGTTTATTATTGTTTGTCTAAAAATCTATCTAATTATTATTGTATAATTTATAATTTCCCTCCTCTATTACCTTAATCTTCACTTCAATCGAAAATGGAAATCGTACAAAATAACAGATATTCTAGATAATCGAGATAAGGATTACACTTTATCTAAGTAGCTATCTAAATAGCTGAAGTTGTCGACTAAACTAGAGCTCAGAAACAGAGATCATTACTGCTCGTAATTGTTAACTGTTTGTACAAGAGACGATCGCATTTGATACAACATCTCTAAGTCCACTTGTCACGACCGCGTCTTGAATGATAATATGATGTACAAAGCCGCTTGCTTCTTCGCTGCCGGTTCGAGTTTCGCCGCTCGAATGACAAGATGACTGTGTATATAGTACACAACAATATGCTACAGATAACGAAGTATCTTTATTAGCCAACGACTTATCCCTATTCTATAATAGGGATGCAAAGCCGTAAGCCGTTAAAAATTAAGAGCGGAAACACAGAATCGTGCATAACGCATAATGCATAAAAAATGAATCAATCAAAATCATTTATTTTCTTCCTTTCCACGAAATAAAAGATTCTAATTGATTTTCTTATTTACTATACATTATGAGTTATGTAAGAATCTGTGCTTTTGTTTTAAATCATAGTCGATTATTTTTCTTTTCGATTGTGACTGGTTAATTTCTTACGACTTACGGCTTATAATTTTATTGTAAAATAGACATTATCGTCGTTAGGAAATACGTAATATAGCGTGATAAAAGGAATCACCGAATATTCTCATTCTTTGTACTAAATGAATTTTTAACGAATAGTCGATACGTCATTGATTTTTTGCTAACTCGACCTGATGACTTACGTTTACTATGATAATAAGCGAACTGTTTTCGCATCGATGAAGAATCCACAGCTTTGCAAAATATACAGAGAATTTAAATAACATTATAGTGAAACAACGATTGTGAATAAATATCAAAAGATAATAGTTTATAATTTCCATCCTCTGTTGCTCCGAGTTCTATTCTCTGTGTAAATCGCCAGATTGTGCACAATACGCAGCGATTTAATTCAATTTTATTAGTTTGATTTTTTATTTATTTAAATTACGTAATTTTACTCTTTTCATAGAACATGAAAATTTGAAAAGGAATAATAACAAGTTAAAATAAACAAATATCGAAACAAAGGAAAAAAATTTATTCTTTAAATGAATACTAGATTTAAAATACTAGATTTATTTTGAGAGAGAGAGAGAGAGAGAGAGAGAGAGAGAGAGAGAGAGAGAGAGAGAGCAAAATAATTAATCTAAAATTCAAAAAGCTTAAAAAGAAAATATATTACTTTAAAAATATATTAAATATATTAAATATATTTATGTATAATTAATAATCTTTATTAATTTACATTGATAATCTTAATTGTGATCTGATACATTGCATTTGATTTCTGTTACTTATTATATGTATAGTAATAAAAGCATACGTTCATTGTCAAATTACAATTCAAATAATAAATATTTCAATCCAGCAAAATTATTAAAATTATTTTATGCAATGCCAAAACAAGTCTACGAGGTTTTAAATATTCTTGATTAACACTTCTTCATGTGATTTTAACATTAAACTTATAAGGTGCATTATTTTTTAATACTTTACCTTAATTTTTTTACAACCTTAATATATAATTTACATTGTTTCTTTAATATTTTAAATATTTACAATTAATATAATCATTTTAATGGGACTTTTGAAAATTTTACGCGTCACTCATATCATCATGAATAGTGAGATATTTTCGGATTGAAACTTTGTTAAGCAGGAGAGAGGATGTTCGAACAAAAAAATAAATATAATAAATAAATATAATAATAGCAATTTATTTTTTATTTTTCAAAATAATGTCATTATTTATATTTATCAGTTTAAATTATCTGTTTAAGGAAGATGAATCCTTAAGAAATGAATCCTTATAAAATTCGTGTCAATTAAAACCATCAAAATTAATTAATTTATTGATATCGCATTTAAAATATAAACTCAAAGTTGAATTTTTCTACTGCCTACACTTCGTTCGTTACACAAAAACTCATTCAACTACTGTATTACTTTCTCTGAAAGCAATATACTTCTATATGATTTTACAATTTGGAAAAATTTATAAAATATTTTTCGGCGGTATTTTGCAATATTTTGTTCGCAATATAATCGGTACATTTCGTTTTTTTTTATTGGACGTGTTTATTGGAATAGTGAACAAGCATTCCGAAACCGAGTCTGTCCCTCCAAAATCGAGACCTCATATCGGTCATATTAATCATCATGGGTGACATGGCAGTAAAATGTTAAAATCCATTTGACGGTAAAGAATATTTCATGTAATTTTCTGTTATAAAGCATTAAATATTATAAAGCATTAAAAATTTAAGTTTGTTATTATTTGTTTTTATTAAATGTATTCGTTTTTATCAAATATCTTGTTGAGTAAAATAAGTTGGTTGATGTACAGTTCTTGACACACTTGCTGCGTACGCAAAATCGTTATTCCACCACTTATGCAATCGCGACTTAGGCATCGTTATCATGATATTATTCTTCATGACGAGATTCTCCAAATACGAGAAACTTTATTAAATCCGCGTGACTAGCTAACTCTAATTCGCAGACATATTAAGGCGATAATTAATTATAAAATGGATACATCCAATTTATACATTTGATTACACAAAATAGATAAATCTAATCTATCTATTTTACTTATCATTCGACTTATTTGACTTGAACATTCGAGACATTTCTGAATTATAAACACTGAGAAAAAAATTGTTCGTTTGATTAAATTAATTTAATTCATTTTGCTGTTTGGAGAATATATGTATTTAAATCAAATATATTATATTTGACTTAAATATATACATTTTCCAAAAGAAATAAAGACGAACTAAATTAATTTAGTCAAATGAACAATTTTTTTTGTCAGCATAAAAGAGTACCATTTAGAATCGGACAAGATTCGCACTATAAAGTAATGTTAAGTAACACTACGCGTGTCCACCAGGAATAACTCTTCACGATTACTTTATTTTTATCCGTGCCAAGCATTTTAGAAACTCCAATAGCCGATGTGAGAAAGAATCTCCCCCGAAGGGCTTTGCGTTATTAATAACTATCGGAGGCGAGTTGCAAAAATGGCACTGACATTCTAGAAAGAAGTCGACTAGAAGCCTCAATTGTATCTACTCTAACTTCAAAGATGCATATGGTTGCAGAACGCCGCAGAAAGATCCCCATCGTATCTTTTTGTAAAATAGCAATAACACGAGATCACGTTTCTTGCTCTTTTCTGTCTCTGATCGCTGTATCATTTTTTACTGTATCGTTACGTATTTAAACTGACGTTACGATTAAAGATAATGGTTGTGCGAACATCTTTCAAACATCTTTCCACGACAATTCACTGATTTTTAAAGAAGGACATGACCTGGACAAAATAAAGTATAGGAATTTGCCAGGTATATAAAATAAAAAACGATGTTCCAAACAATTTATTTAGGTCAATTATTTTGATTGTAAAGAAAAACAATTTCGATGTAATACTAAAATAAATCACTCTCCGGAATTATTTTTTATTTAGGTTAATTGTTTCGGATAAAATAACGAATAATATATTTCTATCTCTACTATCTCTAGCCTGTGAAAATAGATTAACGTGTTGCAAAGTGCAATTTAATGTTAACGTAATTGAAATAAATATTTGTTTCAAAAAGTATTCCTTAAAGGGATTTTTTTAGCGTATAGATAAGATAAGAATCTATTTACAAAAAACATAAGGAAGTGGCTTCCTTCGATTTGGATAAGCTTTTAATTTGTAGTCCAAATTAAAATAAAGAGCATGTAATAAAAAGTACATATCTCTTATTTATCTAGACTACAATATATTAAATTAAAGAAAATAGACGGTAGGCTCGTTAATTTGCAAAAATATTATATAAAAACAATCAAAATCGAACAATTAGGTGTTAAATTTTCATACATTAACTTTTATAAAATATTAAAATTTTAATATTTAAAATGATAAAATACAGACATCTCCACGACTTTTATATCATATTATTGAATTGATAGTCTAGTTTTAATATAACTTTTTACATTCAAATATTATTTTTTTAATTTGTAAAAACTTGCATTATTATTATTTTTTTCTTATTATTAATTTTTCTTATTATTAACTTATGAATTAGAGATAGAGACTCTGTATCGAATTGAAACGTTTTCACTTTTGTATATGATTTTAAGTATTAAAAGTTAATGCATTAATTTAACATTCAAAACATAAAAGCTCATCAAAATTAAAGAAAAGGGTAATTTTCTTTATTAAAAATCGTGTAAATGGTAGATAAATTCTTCCTGACATTATTGGAATATTAGTCATATGGTTTAATTTCATTAAAAAATTTTGTCTGCTCTATTATTATTTAAACATACAACTTTTCTACATTTTCAAAACGATTACTGTTTGTAGAAGTGCCTGACGACTCTGGACCTGACGTCTTTAGGAGTTGGCTCCTGCGTCGGGACAGGGATGTACCTTGTCGCAGGAATGGTGGCGCGCAGCGTTGCCGGACCTGGTGTCGTCTTCTCATTCATTATCGCAGCCATTGCTTCCATTTTTTCCGGTAAGTATCATATTTTTTCTGAAAAGGGATAAGAAAAAGAAGAATTGCTTTCTTCTCGAGAATCATTAGATGAGATAGCACGATAACACGAAAGCAAGAGCACCGTATTGATTATAATGTTGCAGCATTTTTGCTATAGATACCCATAAAATGCCATGCATTCGTGTTCATTTCAAACGACTTACACAGAAAAAACCGTTTTGCTAAAGTATCTAAACATTTAGCTAGATACAGATCTGAAAATAATTTTGTTGGATCAAAATATAATCTTGTTTAATCAAAATAATTATGTAGAACGCTTGAACGTTGATGGCATTTACTGCGTTCAGAAAAAAATTAATCAGTTAGCGTTTGGTGATTCTCGAGGTGATTCTTTAATATGATTGGTTTTTCTTTTAGTTCTTTGCTGGATCTAAGTATAGGAATCAATCATGTTAAAGAATCACGTACTAAGCTCTAACTGATTAGTTTTCTCTGAACGCAGCCAATGTTGCAAACAGTTTTAATGTTATAATTTTATTAGAATTAGAATTTTAATATAATTTTAATGTTATAATAATCAGTTTAAACGGTCTACATATTTATTACATAATTATTTTGATGATCAAAACAAAATTATTTTTAGGTATCTAGCAAAATTTTTAGATATTTCAGCAAACCATTCTTTCCTTGAATTTATATCGTCTAAGACTAGTGTTAGATGGACTTATTGGTCAAGATCGATTGCGTTGTCTAAACACACCCAACATCGCGAATTTAATCGTTCGACATTGTCTAAGATCAGGTCGACGACTTTTTCACATCAAAGTTGCTCCTCAAAGTTGCGATCGTAGTCGCGGGTCGCGCCTTCCTCATATGATCCCATCGTGATTCTACCGCGTTATTACGCGATACTTGCACACGTATATACATGTATTCGTACGGGGCGCCGACTTTGCATGGTCCACGCGAGCGGAATACGAAAGTAGGGATTTATTTTTGCTGTGATTCACAATCTCGCCGAAGAAACGCGAGAGAAGGGATAAGAACGAGGGTGGAAGTGGCCTTTAACCGTTGGCGCTAGGATTTCCGACTATTTTTAAGAACGATCAATTTAACGAGGGACAAGCACGTGTATGTCGATCATATTATGTGGGTGTGATGTCAATGCTTCGACGAGGGCGGTTCGACGAGGACGGCTGCGAATAATATTTCTGACTAGACACGATGATGTATGAGTCGTATGACAGTTGCGAATAAGTAAATGTTTGATCGGAAGATCAAACATTATCCGAGTACATACGTCTGAATATTTATCTAATTTTCATGTATGAACGGAAAGAATGATTTTGCTGAACTACCTAAAAATTTAGCTAAGTACAGATCTGAAAATTATACTGTTTTAGATCATCAAAATAATTATATAGGATGTTTAAATTGGTTGCTAGAATGTTAAAACTTTTTACAACATGTTGAAAGTTTCTACTAACTATTTTGATAATCCAACAAAATTATTTTCAGATCTATCTAGCTAAGTTTTTAGATAAATCGTTCAGCAAAATCGTTCTTTCAACATACCATTCCGGGTATATATTTTCGCCTTCTTCACTCACAATCAGTTTTGACATAGAATTATAATTAAATGACATATGAGCGCATACACCTGCAAGTTATAATGATAATTGAAATCTTACTTACCCTCGAGCAGTCCAACTATCTGAAAGATGCATAAATGAAACGTTTGCATGCTAAACACTAAATCATTGCTACATACAGCTCATGCGATCACGTGACAAGAGACCTACTCGCGAGGTAAATTCCTTTATAAAATATGCATTACATATCTTGCATGATTGCTGTTGTACAACGAGGTGATGGTTCTTTTTGGAAGATTTCCTTGCTGAGACAATTTCAGCAGCGCGATAAGTCAGGCATCTTTCTCGCTCGCAGTAGACTCGAAAGAATTTGTAGTCCACGATGTGGCCGCAGATAAGAAGCATATTCTACAAAAATATGGATTTCGATGATGGGATATATGATACGGAAAATTTTTCCGCAATCGATGTATGTAGACGTATTATGTATGAATTTGTCGACTCCACAATGCCATGAGCAGATTCAAATTATTATAATTAAAAAAAAAGCGTAAATTTGCAGAATCGTGTAAATATCTTTAATGTTCAATATCATTGAAGAGACTTCACGAGAATCGAATTGAAGTAAAAGAAATCACATATTTCGTAAATAATTTGAGTAGAGAATACATAGAAAGGATGGTTTTACTGAAATATCAACTAGATATAGATTTGATAATAATTTGAGTAGGGGAGAATACATAGAAAGGATGGTTTTACTGAAATATCAACTAGATATAGATTTGATAATAATTTTGTCGGATCGAAATAATTATGCAGGACACTCAAACTAGTTGGAGTGTCAAAACTTTTTGCAGCATTGCTTAAAATTGCTATATAATTATTTAGATAGTTCAACAAAATGATTTCCTGTAGATCTGTAGATATTTAGCTAAATTTATAGATAATTCAACAAAATCGTTCTTTTCATAAGGTGTGAATGTGATCGATATTATTGCAGTATATTGGAGTAATAATAATCTCTCATTTCACATACCCAGTGATAATCATATATTTTTTTCAATGTAACACAATGTGTTACAATGTAACACATGTAACAACCCAAGAATGCACACGTTATTTAAAATAAGTTACATTGCATGTTTTCTATGTTTTTTATTTATAGGAGAGTGGAACAACTGCGAATACTAAGAGAAAAATTAATTGAAGCCAATAATTATTTATCAATTACAGAAGACTTTATTTAAAGGTTATTTGGCTTCAAACTGCAATAATTAATATTTATATATTTATAATTTATCTTATTAATACATATTATAATTTTAAACAGAAAGATGAAACTCGTTTGACATTGCTCCTGTGTGCGACTGATGATTCCAAAAGATAAAGGTTTTGTATTTTAAATTAATTAATAAAAATAGTTTATATTGATAATATATGAATTAATTATTGTATTTAAAGTCAAATAACTGGAATATCTCCTTTGAAAAAAGATTTCTACAATTGTTAATTAATCGTCAATTTTGTTTAACTTTTCCTTTAAATGTTTGTAGTTTCCGCAATGGATGATTTAATTCTCTGCCAGCCAAATTTTGAACCGGATTTTGAAATCAATATTTTTATTGTAAATTCTG
>Ga0157363_1006730_pt1 | contig 10849 bp, 5 predicted proteins | sample AttsexASBM1_FD_111477 | JGI IMG/M metagenome (GOLD analysis project Ga0157363, IMG submission 111477) | Fungus gardens microbial communities from leaf cutter ant in Ribeirão Preto, State of São Paulo, Brazil - Atta sexdens ASBM1 | ecosystem: Host-associated > Fungi > Mycelium > Unclassified ...
GAGAATAACTTTATAATGCAGACACAAATCGACTAATGTTTCTATGGGGTTATGTTGACAGATGCCCAAGTTTATTGTATGACGTCTATGATCTATTTATTTCGACCACCACTTACCGCTAAAAAGCCATCTATAGGAAAACGACGGAAGCAAAGTTGTACACCTAATTATATATATATGTAATTTTAAGGATCATATATAACAATGTAATCTTGTTAAGATACGGAACCATATCCATAAACATTTTTTGAAAAATAATTAAAAATATGTTACAATACAAGTTTTAAGCTTTAAAAGATTTTTTATCTTTGCGATGATTGACCGAATTTTGATGATCTGATAATTATGCAATTCTGAATGCCTTGAAAGTGTTCTCTATTGAATATTTTACTTTTGTAACAGCGAAGCTATTAAACAATTGTTAAAAAATAGACAAATGTCTGCAATAATATATTTGAAACTGCACTACATAACATTGTTATAAAATATATTTTAATATGGAAGTATATTTCAAGCAAAATAATACTTTATAATCTCATTGATCCAATATTAAATGTTCTCTTTTTGGTTCATTAGATAACTAATGTATCTGAAAATGATCAATTATACATAATCCAAAACGAAATGAACTATATGTTCGTTGACATAATAAAATGTCAAATTAATAATATGCAGAAATAAATATGATTTAATTTTTCTTTGCAATAAGAAAATAGTTTTCGGTACATTTTATCTATTCTATTCTATTCGATTGCAAAATATTAAATCTGTTTTCTGTAAACGAGAAAAAAATTCTGAAATCAACAGTTATTATATAATAAAATATACAAGAGAATACAATATGGAATGGCAGTCTTATTATATATCAAATATTACCGCTATTATCTCAAATTATGGAAATTGACTCTTTACCGCAGTCATATAGAATATATGTACATATAATAATGAGATATATATGAAAAATACATGAATTTTTATACATTTATAGTTACAGTGACAGAATCTTAACAATTTTAGAGAAGTCAGGATGCTAAAATAGTTATCAATCTATTCTAATTATAATTATTGTGCAGTTTAGTACTTATTGTTACTTATTTTACATTATGTGGACGGAAATATACTGACAAATGACACTGTCGTGATATCACGCAACATACCCAAAGGCTTGAGCCTATATCTGTGTGCGATTATGCTTCGATCAGCAAGATCTTTTAGGCGAGGACTAGCTTTGTCTCTCGCTATCTCTTTCACTCTAGGTGCACCGAAAACTATTGTAAGACAGCGAGAGCCTGTCCTTCTATTATTAACGGTAATAATACTTAATATAATAAGACTGCCATTCCATATTGTATGCTATTATCCTCTTGTATATTCTATAATAACTGATTTCAGAATTTTTCTCTCGTTTGGATAAGATACTGTATCCAAACAAATGAAATTGATGTATTATATTAAATTGATTTTTTTATTTAAATTGATTTAACTAACATATTAAGTGTGGGAAAAAATTCGTGGCGTTTTTTTAATGCCATCTAACGGGAAAAACGTCACGAACTTTTTCCCACACTTAATATGTTAGTTAAATCAATTTAAATAAAAACTATAGTAAACTTTACCAAAGTTTTTAAATAAATGTGAAACATATGTATATTGTATTTTCTAATATAGTTTTGATTGCATTTAGGAGTAAGGAATATTTTTCGATCGTGACACTATACGGAAAAAAAATTAATTGGGTGATACAGCAATATAACTTACTGCTCGAATTCAATATCTATAATTAAGAAGATTTAATGGTTAAATAAATCGCTAATGTTATTCAGCTGTTAACTTTGTTATTTTAACATAGAAAATTGACTGTGTATATATTACTACTGTAGATTTATTGAATCAATGAAGTTTCCAGCTGTTTTTTTTCGTGCACATAAGAAATTCTAAGCATTTCGTAGGAAAAATATAAAATTACAATTTTTTATTCAAATTTGATCAAAAAATTGAAAAAGGATTCAAAAGCACTTGGAAAACTAAAACTTGTATTCATATTTGAAAAGAATCTTCTAGACCCTTGTAGTTTTGATTTTAGGAAAAGAATACAAGTTTTCTTAAAAGTATTCTTAAAAGAATAATTCTTTGACACTTTTTTTTGATGTTAAAGAATTATTCTTACGGTATGTCTATGTCAAATTATTTCAGTACGAAATATTGTATCATTTTTGTTTAACATTAATTAAATTAAATCAATTTTCAATCATTTTAATGCAAAGTTTTCCGTTTTAACATTCAAGTGCTCCACTATTGCTATTGCCGAAATTTTGACATTAGAAGCGAGAAAATAAACAATGAATCCAAGTTATGTTTAAATACTATTCAATAACAAATTCTTTTTTTATTTCTATACTAGAGAGATTGCACGAAAATTTTTTTTAATTTTTGCTTTCAAATATCAAACGTATCCATCTCACTTCTCTATTATACTACAATTGATCATTTTCAGATATTGATATCAATACATTATAATTATCTAATAAAAAAGAGAACATTCAATATCGGATCTATCAAATTGTAAATTATTTTGTTAAAATTTTCATATTAAAATATATTTTATAATGTTTATGTTTGTAGTACAGAATATATTATTGCAGACATTCATCTATTTCTTAAGAATCGTTTAATAGTTTCGATGTTACACAAGTATCTCAGCAAACACCAAATATAAATACAATGTAACGTGAAAGTAACAAATAATGTACAATAATAGATGTTAACTCTATTTATACTATAACTATATAATTTTATATATATAATACAACGAGAGATATGAAATTATTACATTGTTGTTTCATTTGATATTATATTAATATATTATATTATACTATATAGTTTAAATAGATAATACAGTTTATTGGCTCGCAGTTAGAATACAGCCATTTTACACATATTCGTAGTCTTACAACTACCAATAGATGACGTTGAAATAACAATATAACCGAACGAGGCACATCTTATGGTGTTTTTATGCTCAAGAATTGATAAACTACTTAAATTACCTAATAGAAAATAATAATTAAGGCTATAGAATGTAACGGAAAATATATGCTTGAAAGATCTTTTTAATTTAAACGAAAAAACTTATATATCGATCTTGCATTCATTAAAGAAATCAATTATAATCTCAATTTCATTCGTTTTCATTCTTTTCAAATTTCTTTAATGTCAATCGGAGCTTTTATATTCAACTTATTAAACTTAACTAACATATTCTTTCTTTCTTTGGTAAATTTATTGCAAACCCATAGTATATGGTTCTCGTCTTCGATGAGCTTACAAGAACATTTATCGCTATCGGTTATCTTAAATCTAAATAAGCTAGATTTCAAAGAATTATGGCCACAGCGAAGGCGATTGATACTTACTTTACAATAGCTTTCCTGCTTAGATTGCTGGAATTAAACCTTGGTTTACTTGATTGAGAATAATACAATTGAAAATACTCAGTGCCTTTATAAAGAACATTAGCTCTATATTTCAAGAAATCTTCATTATTTTTATTGCATTGGATTTTAAAAATATTAGTGATATAAAGTACCTTCACTATCAGCAAATCGCCTTTAGAAGCAGCCCTTTTAGTTGACACACTTATTGTTTCTTTGAATATTACGATGAGCCGAAATCCAAATCAGTTCGATATTTTTATTTTTTTCATTGCACTTGGCAATAACATGATTTCTTGAATTATATGAGATTGGTGTTTAAGTTTGTGGATGTTTTGAAGAGAGCTGAGAGTACTCTTGGAATCCGAAAAGATTGTAAAATTGATATGCTCAGAGATGCTTATATGTTTTAGAACTGTTAATAAGGCAATGGCCTCGGCTGTGTATATGGAAGTAACATCTAATAATTTATGATTAAATGTGAAAAATTCGTTAAAACTCCAGCTAGCCATGCCAACACTCGATCTGCTATCATTATCAATTTTTGATCGATCCGTGAATATTATTGTGTGATCTGACAATCTGTCTTGAAATATTTGAGAAAATTTGATATTAGCATTGTAAACTTCCTTGATTTCAACATTGCTTATAGGATCTATTTATTGTATTGAGCTGACTTTTATATTCCACCTGATAAAATTTGGGCATTGGAGATCTATAGATAAGAATCTCATAAGGCATAACTGCTTCATAGGAGCCAGCAGGCTTTTCATAATTGAAACATAGTGTTCCGTGAGGTTGTTAATTTCTACAATATTATTTATCAATTCATTATTTGCAAGACTTCTAAGGAGAAACTTACAACTAAGAAATTTGAATCTAGTGTTTAGAGTTAAAATTTTTGTTTCGCCATATATAATATTTGTAGAAGTGGACACCCTATAACCCATCTCTAATCTCTAATCTCAAATACTTTAGTTGGATTTTTTCTAACTTATAAAATATTGTACTTCAGGTTTGCATGAAATCAAAAAGCCTGCGTATTCAATTCGAGACCTTATAAAAGATTTATACAAGATTAGCATGGTAAATGGATTTGCCCTTCATCACGTACTTCTGATGCAGCTGAGGATTTTAATAGGATTCTCGCATTTTTTAATAACATTATCTACATGGAAATTCCAGCTTAAATGTCGAGAACTACACCAAGAAACTTTACAGATAACGGTTTGATGTCAAGATTGTCAATTTTAATTTAAAATTTGTTAATGGGCAAATTAGTTTTGTTAAAAATTAATTTACATTTTTCTGGGGCTAAATGCAAATTTTTACTAATCAGACAGAATTTTTATTTGTTGTTCCAATACGTTAAGGCTTATTTCCATTTGAGAACTAGTAGTAAACGCTTATTGCTATATCATCAGCAAATTTTAACACCTTGATTTCAGGAGTAATTTTATTTATATAAATTTATATAAATTTATATAAATTTTTATATAAATTATTTATATAAATTTATTTATATAAATTTATATAATTTTATTTATATAAATTGAAAACATCGGATTTAAGATGCTGCCTTGGGATAAATCTTTACAAGCAGGATTAATATTACCTGGATAGTTAATGAATTGAATGTATCTAACCGTTATCATTATATATAATATCAAGTTTCTTGGAAGATTTAGCTCGATGAAGTTATTAATTAATATTTCAAGATCTACATTATCGTAAGTTCCTTTTATGTCCAGAAAGATCGCAGCAAGATGATTTTTTTTTATAAAATTGTTTCTCCATTTCCGATAAGTAGAGCGAGGCTGTCAATCCTCGACTAATCACGATCTATCCATTCTAAAATCGAATTGCGAATTATTAATTAAATAGTTATTTCTATTATTGTTGTTCTATCCATTAAGTAAGGTGTTCGTTTATCATTTTTTCCAGGAGTTTGAGGAAACAAGAAGACATGCTGATAGGTCTAATCTTGTTACTGTTCGCTTTGGGAATAAAAAAGCAAAGATAGTTTCTCCACTCCTCCGGAAAATTACCCGTGTGAATAACGTCATTATAAACGTTCAGGAGCATTCTTTTCACGAATTCTGAGAGTTTAGCAATAATTTTAAAACTAATCCTATCAAAATCAGAAGCCGATTCTTTATTAACATTACTTAAGGTAATAGAAAGTTCCTTATAAAGGTGCATCAAGAAAGATTATTAGAGAGTTGATTATTAATTACCGGAAAATTAAATTTAATAGAGAACACATTTCATTTATTATTTTGCTTCATAGACTCGATGATAATTTGATTTCCTTCGAAGGAATTAGATTTAGGAAAGTTATTCTTAAATTTTATTAAGTAATCTTTAATTTTATTAAATATGTAACTACTCTTGCTATTTTTATTTAGAGATTCACAGAATGCCCGAAAAGCTTTCTTTTTCTCAGACTTTAAAAATATTTTGGTCTGTGCTTCCAATTTTTTATATTCCAGAAACTCTTCTCTAGAGAACTTGTATTGCAGTGAAAGTCATTTCGCCCTCCTAAATCTCACTTCCTCATTTCTGCAGCAAGGAGTTCTCTTCTTATTGTTTTTATTATTCTGTCCGTTATCAGAGTTTTTTCTTTTAGTTAATAATGCGACATTGATAGCTACATAAATTTGCTTAGATAAAAGAATATCTGTCACAAACCATTGAATTTAGAAAAATCATGGAGTTAAAAATATTGGAGTTCCTCTCCCAGAACTAAAATTTATTATAGTCAATTAAATTAACATTCAGTTTGAAATGATTATTTGGAATATATTCGGCTGAAACGTCCATGTAGATAGATATCACCCGATATCTACATGGACGTTTCAGTCACTTCTCCAGTTCTCAACTTTCCATCATTCTCAATTTTCCATTCGCAATCCAGAGCTAGCGTTGGGAATATAAAAGTTAAAGAATCTGCAAGAATCTGCAAGAATTGAAAAAATTAGGACCGGCTACGTAAATGGCATTACCGTTGTTCAGAATCACAAATTGATCTGGATCTGCAAAGTTATATATAATATTTCCGTTATGACAATTGTGATTGATGCCCCAAAAATGGTGAGCATTCAGATCCCCATCGATTAAAAATTTATTTCCAAATTTATTTTTTATAACGGAATTTAAAAAAATTTTCCACTCAAGTGGGAGTAATGTTGATTTTAGATGGGGCTCTATAACAAACAATAAGAGTTATATATCCTTTGGAGGTTAGAAATGGAAATAGCTCCCACTTCCAAAGCTTTAGGATTAAAATCCAATTGTGTAATATCGAATATTAAGTTGTTTTTGACTAAGAAGGCAATACTTCCTCCATGACTCGATAATTTATTGAAACAAACGGTGGCAAAACCGTTAATATGAAAACTAGATTGCTAAGGCTTTAAAAAGGTTTCGTTAAGCATAATGACGTCCCATTGGGTAGCAAATCTTTCCATTTCATAAATTTTACCTCTAATATCTCTACAATTTCATTGTAATTCCATTGTAAAATTTTTAAATTAATTGATTTATTCATGACTAGCTTAAATTCAGAACTTGGTTAAATAGAAGTATTAGAAGATTTATTTATTTATTTGTTTATCTTAGAGTACGTTTTTACCGTTTTTTCGCAAATGGATGAAAAATATTTTCAGAGAGTTTGTTTGATTCATTCTTTGGTGAAGAATGGATATTTGAGTTAGAAATGTTCAAGAGTGCTGATCGCGAATTCGATGACGTATTTCCTGTCGCCTTAGAATCATTGATTAGAAGAAGATTAGCAGGATCCAAATTCTCATCATGTTTCATGCTCTCATCATGAGACCATTGCCGGTCCGATGATGACTTCCTGAGGGCTGCTCTATTGGTAGAAGGGAGTGATCCTCTATTATCAATAAAATATTCACAATTGGCTTTCTGGAACTTGTAGTGTAGGCTTGAATTGAAATTAGACTTGTTTAGATTTTCTTGAGTTTTTCCTTTGTCATTACTACGTTGATTTGAAAGACTTTTAATTACTTTTTATAAGGAGTAAAAAGTTTTTCTTTGAGAAATGGAAAATCTTTACTTCCTGAGCTGTTTAACATCTTAGGTTTTTTTATATATTAATTTCTTTGCATCTCCTATCGTCAAATTTTTATATGCCATTAGCTTTCTTATTTCGTATTTCTTACGATAAGCAGCTTCTATCTGTAGATATATGCTCACCCTTGCAATTAGCGGTGTATTAGTCATACATTCCTTCTCGTGCTTGCTCTCACATACATGCTGCATTTAGAGTCTTTCTTTACAGACAGCATTCGGATGGCCGAATTTAAAACAGTTATAGCAGATGATTGGTAAAGTATAAGATTTCACTTTAATTCTCACTTTGTGAATGATTCGTTAGATAAATTTTGGCCTAAAAAGGTAATTACCACTGATCTAGGAATCCATTTGGGATCATTATCTTGAGTGACTAAATTCTTGTTTCTTCTATTGAATCTTCTTATGTTTAGAACTTCATATTTAAATTCAATGAATTCCATGATTTCCTTTTCCGAGATATCTTTGTCAACATCTTTAATTAATATTTTAATTAATCCTTTTCTCATGAGTTTGAAACTCGGGACATAGGCTTTCAAACCATTGTCCTTCAATGACGAATTCTTGAGTAGGAGATTAGTCTCATTAGCGTTCCTGAAACCGACTTTCGGATAAAAGTGATGTTTGAGTATTTATCGCATATTAATTTGCCTATTTTAAACGGGCTTAGGTTATTAACGTTATTAACGATAGAATTATTACTATCTCTGTAAGAGTCCGACTGGAAATATCATAATAAGGATCTATACTGAATACGGACCCTTGTTATGATATTTCCAGCTGGACTTTTACAGAATTGTTATCCTTTTGATATTCCGTGACTAACCGCTTGTAATCATTCATCGACTTATTGCTGTTTCTTCTGACTGAACCACGTGCAAATTTTTCTTGGCGGAATTCTCTTCGTTGGTATCAGAAAATTTTCTTTTGTATAGCAAGCTGTAAATCAATTCATGTCACTCTCCTTCGCCTGATTCAGCGAAACTATTATAGGTTGGTTGTCCGCCCTACCTCCACTAATGCGGAGGTAAGAGCCTAAAGTCTTTACTGGTTTGACTTGCACGTTTAGGTTATAAAGGCGTAAGAGGACAAACACCACCCAGAATTACTCTGGGCTGCATCTTAAAGTGTTGGAAAGTTGTAAAACAATCTTCTTAACTAGGCTTCAAGGAATATCAAGAGAAAAGTTTACAACTATCGTTCACAACTATCTTGTATGCCACACGTCGCTCTCAGGCCTATCCAGAATCCTATATAATTTAAATTTTAAACATTAAAATCTTTATCAGTTGACCCATTTCAGTATTCAGTTGAAATAGGTCAATTGATAAAGATTTTAGCGATTTCAGTGATTTTCAGTAATTTATTTCCATCAAGGGTCGTTTATAATTTTGTCACATCTTATTATAGCTTCACTTATTCATCTGAGTGAGAAATTACAACTAACGAGAACATGTTGCATCTTAGTTATATAATCTGTTATATTTGGATTTATAAATGTTACATTAATGGTATATAACTGCGTTTGCTAGGATGTAACGTAAAATATTCAACAGAGAACACTTTCAAAGCATTCAGAATTGCACAGATTATCAAAACTCGATAAAAAGGTCACCGCAGACAAAGAAAAAAAACATTTAAAGCATTTGAAACTTGTAATATAACATGCTTTTGGCTGTTTTTCGAAAAAAATTTTTATATTTATGGTTCCGTATTTTAACAAAGATTACATTGTTATATATGATTCTTAAAATTACACACATTCAACAACAGCTTGATAAAAAGTACGTTTTAAAAAAATTTGATACTTTTATTGTAAAAGTATAGAGTTTTACCTATACAAAATTTTTTTTTAATTTCTTTATGATTTTTCTTGATCGATCGCGTACAATGTAAATACATGAATAAATACACGTACGCACACTCACACATAGTATATAACATATATGTATATAGTATATATAGTATATATAGTATATAACATATATGTATATGTGTCTTAGGATCGGGCAACGTCTCTTTACGAGAACATTATATCTAACAAATATGTAAGAATAAGAAAAAAAAAGTTATATGAAGTATGCTTTATTGCTAAATCAAGAACAAATATTGAAATAAAATATTTTGGTGGTATTTTGACGAAACATTGACATTTTGACAGCAATTACTATTTTGTGACAATGGAAATCTAACAACTATAATCTTTTTGAGTGTAGCCTTTGTCTTAGAGATGAATCGATTATCATATATCGATTATCATATATTTTCATACAGATCGAAATGATATTGAATTGTTTAAAAATAATAAGTAAGATAATAAATTAATACGATTAAATAAATTCACACGAGATAAACACATTCGATCTTTCCATACATGAAATGTACATTTCCATATTTTGCACAATATAAAATCTATTGTTTTCTATTTCATGTTCCATTATATAACTTTTAAAACATTTCTAATCAAACTTCATATAACATTTCTTTTTTCCACTTATACAATACGCAATTAAGTGTGTGTTAAATAATATTAAGTTGTTCAGAAAATTCGTTTCAAATTTTGTTAACTTAAAATTATATACCGAATATATTCATTGCGAAATTTTCAACGTGGAAGTTTAAAGTTTTCCCTAAAAATTCATTTTTAAAAAAAGTGATTTTTTTGTTATTGAATTATTCGCGGGTTAAGAAAAAGAAACATTCCGATTCATAATTGCGATTCATAATTAAAAATCATCGTACCGCAATAAAATAAATAAAAAATACAGATTTCTAAAGCTTAAAACTTTGCTCTATCGAATGCCAATTTTATTAAAAAATAGTATATATATATACTAATTTACCAAACTTATAAACGACCCACGTATATATATATATATATCGTTTGATAAGTTTGATAAATTTCCATGAAATGGCGCTACAATCCATTTGATGACGTGACATCTCAAAAGATCCACTCTTCGAACCCCTTCAGGCCAAATTTCAGCCAGAAAGGCCGCATAGTTCACGTTTGGTAGTCATTTGAAGCGAGATTGGCGCGCAAAAAAATGCTCTTCCATCAAGACAACGCGCCGTCCCACAAATCGACCATTACAATGACAAAACTACGAATTGGGCTATGAATTGATTCCTCATCCACCCTATTCTCCGGATTTGACCCCGTGTGACTTCTTTCTGTTCCCAAATTTAAAAACTTAGCTCGGTGGGAAGAAATTCTCGTCAAATGAGGAAGTCATTGTCGCCGTCAATGAGTATTTTGCAGACTTTGAGACAGCCTACTTCAAATGACTACCAAACGTGAACTATGCGTCCTTTCTGGC
>Ga0157363_1006732_pt1 | contig 10848 bp, 13 predicted proteins | sample AttsexASBM1_FD_111477 | JGI IMG/M metagenome (GOLD analysis project Ga0157363, IMG submission 111477) | Fungus gardens microbial communities from leaf cutter ant in Ribeirão Preto, State of São Paulo, Brazil - Atta sexdens ASBM1 | ecosystem: Host-associated > Fungi > Mycelium > Unclassified ...
AAAAGTCTAGTCTCTTCAGATAGACGGTATGAAGATTTTAACAGTTTTGATAATTGATCGCTTCCTTTAGTAGAAATGATTTTCTCGTAAAAGAGAAATAAAAGAACAAAAATTTCTTAGTTATGATCAGCCCCATATCTGATCTAACTCCATTTCACCGTAAAAAATTATCTCGAAAAGCATCGGTCCCTTCGTTTTTTATCCTAATAAAACTTTTAGCTCTTGTTTTCAATATTATCCGGAAAAATTTTTGTCACACTATAAAATTTTTATTGTTACGGTAAATCTCACGTTTTAAATTTTTCCTTCTGCTTTTTTTGTATCTTCTTTCTTAGAAAGGACTGTCACGCAATATTAGTTTATGATAAATAATAAATTTTTCAACTAAAGAAAGAATACAATTTTAATGGAAATTCCTATCTCGCTTGACCAACAATATTATTTGGTTGTTAATTTTCCTTTCTTCAGGAATTGCCTCGTCATGAGGAAAAAATCATTGAACATAATTCCCTTCGTTTAAAACTTTCCTCACGTTTCAATCAATATAACGAATATTTAATTTTTGTATTCTATAAATTTCCATATACAACACATTATTTTTTCCCTTGGGAGTATAAAAATTTCTTGGGAGTTAAAAGTCAAAAGTTTCAGAAAAATGAAAGACGAACAAATTTTTCTGCATTACCATTTCCCAATTCAATTTAATATTTTTTTTTTGTCGACCTCTATCTCTTTAAACATTAATAAATTTTCTAAGAAGCAATAAACCCCATCGTAAATTTACTTTAAGTTGAAGACGCTTCATAAATTTCTTCTTGTTTTTTTTTTGAAAGAAAATTCGATATTTATTGATATAATAATTCTTATTCGTTAGAAACTATCCACGAGCTGAGCCAATTCTTTTTTCCTTTATTACGGAAAAATTTTCTCTTTCTGGCTCAAATTCCTTTCATTGTCATTTTATAAATAAGCAGAAGAGGAATCATAAAACGTTTCCTTTTTGTTCCTGTTCGTGCCTATTTGTTCTCGTTTTATCTCACTCCTCTTCTCTCCTAACTTCTGTGGGATAGATTATTTTAAATTTTTAAGAAAAATTTAGAGAAAGTTAATGTTTTTTATTTTTTCATCTGCATGCAGAATAATTTTATTACGTAGCGTCCGAGAGGCGATATCATCGGTACTATCGAAAATCCGTTTAATTTGAGTCTCGTCCGCAGCTTCAGCTTCGCGAAACAAGTACTGTGCTTTTTGTGTTTTTGCCATCTTAGTTCGCTAGAATTTGGATACTCTGGCGTAAGAACAATGGCCAATCCAAAAAATACTAATAATTTGGACATGGGAATGTACTCCATCCCAATTCTTTCAAGTTACGTAATGATGACGACGAGAGAAGAAAGCTCGATTTCATATGTTGCTAGTAACGACGTATGATCTTAATAATTCTCATACGAAGAGGATTCACGTAGGTTTGCAAAGAACGAACGAATGAATCTTCAAACCTCTTGTAAAATTGGACGAACACATAACGCGGACAGGATTTATTTCGATTGCTGGCAGCAGTTTCAAGATCACATGGGATTTATGAACGAATATTTATGCAGCAATAACAGAGTGAAACTTAACTTCGTCATTTTAAAAAATATCACTATCAGCTTTATCACATCTTACGGGACAAAATCAATATTGTTGACGTATAAAGAAGAAGAGGAAAATTCCAATGAAAATCTTCAAAAAGAAGAGGACGCTCATGATTCAACTCCACCGGCGAAGAAATGAAGAACCTACATAGTGGCAATTGTAATGCAAAAAACTATCTTCCTCGAACTGCAAAGCATTGTAAAGTGCGTCAATGCGCGTTTAAAACAATTAGAATCTTTATCCGAATGTTAAAAAGTGTGCTCTATATTTAATTCAAGAAATAATAAAAATTCAAGAATTATAAAATTAACGTTGCGAGATAATTATGAAAATATAGAGCGTAATGTACGTACACAAATTAACGACTTAACTTTTCTTGATATGTATTTCAATATAATATTTTTGGAATTAACTTTATTAACATAAAACGAAATTTTTCATATAATTCTCTCGAAGCGAGAATCTTTGGCTTAATTTTTCTAAAAATTTTTTTAGTTTATTCTCATGCTTTGTATTTCTTCTTCTTTGAAAAAAAGGATTTGTATCAATAAATTTTTGTATAACATAAACCCTAATTTCTTAATTACGCTCTAATAATCAACTTTTTACTCTATATATTTCCGTTGTTATATGTATAAGTTATATGTATACTAGACTTTTAAATAAAGTACAAGAAGTACAATACAAATTCATAAAAGCCTTGTACATCATAAAAATCATATTCTCGCTCGAACGAGTGAGTCATCATACCGAAGACGACGTTGCGTCAGTTGAACATGTTTGTTCCTGTTTTACCTCTCCCATTCTTCCTAACAAAAAGTAAGACTCTCTCTAGACTCCCTAATTTTTGTATAAGATCTCATCTCTCTTAAATAAAAACATTTACAAACGCCAACAGATCGGAGGCATTGTGCCGTGTCAACAAAAAAAAATGACTGTCATAAAACCGTCATTCATGCCCAGCGTTCGTACTTTGTCTTCACGACAAAAAATGTTACAGTCCCAATTTCCACTTATCATTTCTTCGGACTTTACTCTCCATTTTGTTTCCTTTATCACCCCAATCACCTCACGGATAAGTACGATGCGAGTCAATCAGATCTTTGTTAAGTATAGGGCGAACCAATCAAAACATACCATTAATTATCCTATTATCCCCACCCTTCACTCCTCGATCAATCAAAGCTCTTCCAGACTGATCCATCTAGCCCACACCCACGGTGGAGGGATATATGGAGAGGGTTTGTTTTGATGTTTTGTCTCTATGGCTGCCCATATACTACTGTCAGGATTAGCGATGCGATGCAACTCATACTCAAAGAATCTTCCAGCGACCGGTTTTCCGCGGTAATCTTCCAATAGATACGTCACAGGATTAGTTTTCTGTACTTTGACGATTCTAAACACCTCTGTTGTTCAATTTGGCGTGTAACCTTTCTCAGAGATCGTCTTGATCGTCTTTGCTTACATGTACCGTGTCACTTTGAATGGCGGGAGTGCGACGGCCTTTATGCTACTGTACACCGTGTTTATCAGGTGTACAAATATGAAATGACGATTTTTTTCCCAAAAAAAAACGTTAAATTCGGAAGAATGATAAAAAGAGATTTATTCAAAGTATGCTCCATTGCAAGTTACACATTTTTCCCATCTTTCGGGTAATTTGTGGATACCACGCCAGTAAAAATCTTTCCCTTTTGCCGCGAACCATTCATCGAGCCATTTTTTCACATCTTCGTACGAACCAAAGTGCTGCTCAACAAGTGTGATCCATCGAAACTGCAAACAAATGATAATCGGAAGGAGCCAAGTCTGGTGAGTAAGCCGCATGGGGTAGAACTTCCCAGCTGAATGCTTCCAACGTGTCCCGAACTGGTTTTGCCATATGTGATGGAGCATTGTCATGGAGAAAAATGACCTTGTGTTGCCTCTTTTGGTATTTTGGTCGTTTTTTAAGCAGGGAACAGTTCAAATCGATCAATTGTTGTTGATAGCGTTTGGTAACCGTTAACCAGCGTTTCGCCAGCTTCAACAGCTCACACTCTTCTGGTCCCACCAAACACAGAGCATCTTCCTGCCAAAGCGATTCGATCTGGTCGATATGGATGGTGCGTCTGGGTCTATGCGTCTGGCCCATGATTTTTTGCTCTTGGGATTCTCAAAAAAAATCCACTTTTCAACCTCAATAACGATACGATGCAAGAATGACTTTCTTCTGTATCGTTCGAGCAAAATTTCACATGTGTTTTTGCGCCCCTCCATCTGTTTCTCGTTCAATTCATGTGGCACCCATCTGCCGACTTTCTGAATCTTTCCCATCTCTCGTAAGCGATTGGAAACAGCTTGTTGACTAACGCTCAATTGCTCTGCGAGTTGTTTTTGTGTTTGTGAATCATCTTCATCCAGCAATACTTGCAATTCCACGTCTTCGTTTTTTGGGCGGTTTTCCGTGTTCCTTGTTTGCAACATCGAAATCTCCAATTTTGAAACATTGAAACCATCATTCACACGTTTTTTGCGATGGAGCATGTTCACCATAAACTTCTCCAAGTAATCGGTATGATTTCGCAGCAGTTTTCTTCAAATGAAAACAAAAAATTAATGCTGTCCGCGAATGCTTCTTATTTGGTACAATTTCGTCATATTAAACACAGCAACACAATACTATGCAAACACTTTTCAATCAAATCACTTTGACACTTGTTGATGGTACAATAAAATGGCGTGTAATGTTAAATCTTTTCACACTGCATTGGTGCGCCATCTGTTTCTCAAATCGTCATTTCATACTTGTACACTTGGTAAGAGTTGTCAGCAATCGATAATTACATCGGCCGCATACCGATAGTTCGATGGTTTTACGCATTGTACTTAAACACGAGACGCGGTAACAAGTCGATTCATTTTTTTCATTTCCATTGTGCGTGAATTGTTTCCACATATCGTTTTTCAATGTATAATTGAACCGTTCAACGACAGATACCTTCATTATGGAATATATTGAATAATGATTTATGTTGTTTTTTAAAAGTTTTTGCACGTTTGCGTTGTAAAATTCTTTTTCCATATCGGTTTGCAAATTTTTCGGACATCTTCCATCGCCTGGAATTATCTTTGCGATCGTTGTAGCCATCTTATTTCCATTCTTAGTTTTCAACGGTATGGTTCATGCATGCTTACTTAACACTTCGATAACGGTGAGAATGTAATGATAACCTTTGTTGAATGTCGTGTGTAAGGGCACATCTCGACAACATCAACCTGGAAGTCATCATACGCGTAAACTATAATATGTGGACAATTTTTTCTCGCCGGATCGTGCAATTTTTCCACCAGTCACCACTTTTCGAGGTTTTTCTTCTCAGACATGTTACATTATGTTATGATTATTACTGTATAATGTGTAAAATATCACAAAATTCTTAAACGCAAACGTTATTCATCGGCATTTTGATGCATTTATCTAAAATGATTATGTATTTCGTTTCAATTTATGATAAAGCTAGCTTCACGAAGCTTCTCGATAATAGATAATATTTCGTTATCATTATCGCACTGTGATTTACTTGTCGCGAGGCCTCAAGCAATCGGAGACGATCCACTAGCTCGTTAGAATCGTCCCAATGAACATAATCGATTTTATTGTTATATAGGGTCATAGTGCATGGTATTACATTTTTTCCGACTTAACGTATTGTTTAGTTTATAAATAGTCTGCCTGGCGCGTGGCATGTCCGTTCCAACTTGTATTTTATCTGACCCTTACACTAAGGATGTTATTATATTCTTATATTTGTACTCTTTGCTGCCCACTATTGGATTATTTGCTTTATGACTACGCCTGTGAGCATTCATTGCCAGTATACTTTTATATGCTAGTTTTTCTATGTAAATAGTATCATCGGGAATTCTTTTGAAAATTAATTACAAACCAGATGTACCTTTATACTTTATTCCATCTACGATCACAAAGTCATTAGTGTCTACATTGAAATATTTGTCACCAGGCATTGTGCCGTTCTCGCTGAAGTATACATCAAAAATGTGATCGATCGCCTTTTCTCTGTCACCACCAAGAAGCATGTTTATATATTTTTGTCGAAGTGCTCCCCAAATGATTATGCAACTCCTCACGAATTGCCGCGTTTGCAATGATTGTTTAACTTAATGTTTTCAAGCGGTTCATTGGGCGTTTCATAAACGACGAGGAAACGTGCGAATCATACGATAATTCGTGTGGTTCAAGCGCATAATTGGAATTCGATGTAATGTTCGATTCTTTTGTACATTGCTTTATAGATGATGTTTTTAGACGGTTAATTGAAGCCATGAATTATCCATCCAGAAGTCATCATCATCATCATCATTATCATCTTCATCATCATCATCATGATCTGCATTATCTGATTTTCTTTTCTTAATTTCTTTTTTTATTTTTATCCTTTACAACGTTGACATACAATTTCTTTCTTAATTGAGATTCATCATTAGCAGTTTTCGACAATCTGTTTTAAAGGTTCGACGAAAGGTTCAAAGTGTTTCTTCAATGCTATATCCTCTATTTTGCCGATTTTGAAAAAGCGCGATATTTTTTATAAACCAATTCACTCGTTTTCGCAATTTATTTCGCGCTTCTTGAGCTTTTTGTTGTTATCCATGTTGAACTCGAAAGGAAATGTTGTGTAATTGACGTATTGACAACGACTAACTACGTTAAGGTATCACATACTCATTAAATCCTTTTTTGTATTATCCATTTGTAAACGCAATGTCTTTATCTATGACTACGAATCCATATTTTTGTTGACAACAGCAATGACACAGTTCGCAGAAATTCTCGTAAGACATGTCAGTATTTACGTAATCATTGTATACATGTTTCACCATCCTGTTTGTACACGATCAACAGATTTGCATTATCGCGTAAGATATATCGGTATCTTTGCGTATGTCTGACACAGATAAAAGCAGTCAACGTCCGCGTGTCGAAAAGTCATCAGAAAGTCTCTGATCGCGTCTTGCTTGTCGCATGTCACGTCATCAAAAACAAAAATGAAATTTGGAAGCTTCATTTGGCGATAATATATCGTTATTATTGGAGAATGTAAAATAATCAATTTCTTCAATAGGTGCTAATAAATTCTCCAAGTATCTTGGCTGTTGTACGACTTCGAGCATACATACATGTTCTCGAAATGTATGTGAACTTTCCAGCAAACTTATCAACACGTTTATTTTCCGCAGATTTGATGAACCGCAGATGATTCCGCGTATAGAAATCAGCAGCATGTTTCCATGCTTGCATATTTCTTTTTCAGACTGTACTTTATTATCGACATTAGTCACTTTGATTATCTGCGATTGTCGCATGAACTTCATATCTTCTTTCTTTACGATACTGATAATTTAAAAAAAAAACGACATCAAGAGCGGATGTATTTATAGTAGCGCGCAAAATGAAACCACTCAGTATTCGAATGCTTCTTATTGTATCAGGCAACTGTTATGTACATAGTTTAACCGCCAAAGAATTGGAATATATATCGAAAATTATTTTGCTACGAGAATTATTTTAAGAATTAGATGTGGGACCGATTACCCTAGCACATAAAGGCTGATTCAGAGGTTCAGCAACATCATTAGTATTTGAAACATTATAATTTGTTCTGCCATCAATCACATATTGATGGTCCAATACCATTTATAAGAAATTGTAGCAAATGTCAACAACAACAACAACAATAAAAGGCTTTATTAAATCACGCGATAAACGCACTTCCGATCGAGTTGCATATCCCCGAATATCAATTTTATGATTCAGGTACGCATTTAGAAAAGCGATTGGCTAGAGGCGATCGAGGCATTAATCCGTTAGACGCGTGTGAACACGACATAACTTATTCGCGGAGCAAAAATTTTACGAAATAACGCGTCGCTAACAAAATACTCTCTGAGGAGGCGCGGAAACGGATTATCGCGAAAGATTCAATTCTTGGAGAGAGAATTGCTGCCACAACTGTTTGAGCAGCTTGACCAAACCAAAACGAAAATTACGGTATAGACATGAAAATTAAGAAGAAAAAGTGGACGAAAAAACGAATATTAAAATGGTGGCAAAATGCATGGTATCTTATCTATTCTACTGTTATTGGGAGTCTTCGGCTCGTTAGTCAACGGCACGGCAAGAGTCGCAAAAACTATTGTATAAACGATAATAAAACCGCACAACGTCAGTTGGAAGAACTGAAACGTCATAACTATGTCATGGAAGTTTACTTCGCTCCATACAAGACGTGGACGAGGACTCACAAAATAAAAAAGAAAAAAAAATAAAAAAGATTAAAAAAAAACATTGTTAAATGGTTGCCAAAAATGCCGAAGGGTGTAATTACTAACGTACAATTGGCAAAACGTTTGCGTATTCCATATTTTAGAAGTATTTTTATGCGTACTACTTACCAACAGGGGGAGTGTATCGAAATGAGAGCAGTATCGTAAATTTAGATAATGCTGATGAACAGGTACTCATTGGGGAGCGTACGCGAAGCGGGGAGATCGTGCTGTTTACTTTGATAATTTCGAGAATCTTCGATCACCGAAGGAATTGATGCGATATTTGGACGTAACGCAAATCGAGTATAATCACACGTCTTATCAACTTTACGATCAAAGTAACTATAAACAACTGTGTCTACAGTTTTTACAAATGGTGACGATCAATTTAAGAATTAACATTGCACTCAGTATTCATTTAAATATGTCACTGATGTTTACGCTCATCGGTAAGAGTAGTATGAGTCCTTGTAGCCTGTTACTTTCTGGCCGTAGATTTGAGCGATGACGATTACGAGCTCGGTTTGACGGACTTTGAAACCTATCATACGATATCTAATGTAAATTCATTATAAGTTAAATTCATTATAAGTAAGAATAATAAGTTTTACTTTGATGAAGATGAAGAAGAAATTGTCATTCCCGAAGGATCGTGCAAAATACGTAACATAAATAAGTATCTAAGACATTAATTTTATGATGTTTCGAGAAAGAAAAGAGAATGAACAGTATCCATTGACTATTCATGCCAATAACAATACAATGAAAAGTGAGATCAAATACGCTTATAGAGTAAATTTCACCAATCTTGAATCGCTGTTGGGATTTTCATCAAATCACGTGCTGGAACCGCAACAGTAGCACCAATTAGCTATCGATAAATATCATCAATCACGTAAATATTTTTCACATTGAATGTAACGTGACCACGGGTGCACACAGCAACGATAAGTTCGTTCACACAATACATGAATTTTCACCGAACGTATCACCAGGATATATGTACGAAAGACCGGTACAGATTATTTACCTTCTGATTCTGGTAGCATATGGAGAATGGTAGCATATTACGAATGACGATTCGTGTTGTATCAAGACGGACGATTGCTCGATTTTCGCGAAGAAGAAATCATCATTAGATTGTACATGTACGGAGGCGATAAAGAAATACGATAACAATAACGTGAGATGCTTGTTCTGAAATCGAAACAGGGGACATAATTTTTACTAGAGAGATGACAGCGATCAAAATTATTCGAGCGTCCAGTAGAAAGGAACTTATTGCGTCAAACGTTTTTACAATCATTGGGCTTTGTTGTATGAAATATCTGAGATGGTTGATATCTTGAATATTGGAGGCGAACTAATTTTTGATGATCGCATCATCAAGATCGAGTTTCACACGTACAATCCATATTCAACATGACATTTGGACATAGCGAGATAAAGATACTCATACAACAGCAGGATTTATACACGTTACTGTGTGAAAGCATTTTCTACGTCGAAGATAGATTGACTTTAAAAAAAAGAAAAGCAACCAAATCTTAAATGTAATTGTGTGGCGTTTATGTTCGATGAAATTCGATGTGAACTCAATGGTGGTATGAAGATTGAGCGCAGCAAAAATGTTGGAATAATTAATGAACTTATGAAGGGTTATAACGTTTTCTAATGAAGTCGCATATATCAGGTGTATAAACTTAAATCCGCTGTTTTTTAGTAAAAAAAAAAATTTTTTTTTCCTAGGAAACAAAAACAAATTTGTTCCAAATACTTGCCCTCGCCCTAATTATACATTTTTCCCATTTTTTGGGCAATTTGTGTATATCACGCCAAAAAAATTCCTCATCTTTCGAGGCAAATCACTCATCAAGCCATTTTCGGACGTCTTCGTAAGAATCGAAGTGCCCCTCAGCGAGCGCGTGGCCCATCGACGAAAACAGGTGATAGTCAGAAGGTGCCAAGTCTGGTGAGTAAGTGGGATGAAGTAGCACTTCCTAGTTGAGTGTCTCCAAATAGTTTTAGACCATTGTTGACGTGTGTGATAGTGCGTTGTGTGGAGGAAAATCAGCTTGTCTTTTCCGATAATGCGGCCTTTTTTCACGCAGAGCACGGTGCAATTTGATCAGTTGTTGGTGGTAGCGGTGAGCAGTTAACAGTTTCACCAGATTTTAACAGCTCATAGTAGACATCCTCCTGATCCCACCAAACGCACTGCATCGTCTTCCGTCCGAAGCGATTTGGTCTTGAAGAAGATGTTGATGATTGGACGGGATCAATCCAAGATTTCTTGCGTTTAGGATTCTGAAAATAGATCCACTTTTCATCGCCTGTCACAATCCGATGCAGGAACGACTTTCTTTTTTGTCTGACAAGCAGAATTTTGCATGTGTTTTGGCGTCGCTCCATCTGCCTATCGTTCAGTTCATGCGGCACTCATTTTCCGATCTTCCCCATGTAGCCGCATGGAAATGACTGCTTGAGAAACACCCAATTGCTCGGCAAGCATTTTTGGCAATTGGATATCATCCTCGTCCAAAAGAGCCTGCAACAGACAGTCCTCAATCTTCCTGCCGATTTTCACGCTTCTTGTCATTCAGGTCAAAATTGTCGTCATTGAACCGGCGAAACCAATCTTTGCACGTTGTTTCCGATAAAGCATTGTCGCTATAGACGTCCACAAGCATTCGATGCGATTCGGCAGCCGATTTCTTCAAATTGAAACAGAAAAGCAAAGCTTCCCGTATATGCTTTTTTTTTAGTAAAAAACTAGACATGATTACGAAAGAAAAAATGTATGTTGTTGTATGAAATTGCTGATGATGTGCACTGGTTAATGTTGACAGATGTCAAACACATAAAAAAAAGTGTGTT
>Ga0157363_1006733_pt1 | contig 10848 bp, 5 predicted proteins | sample AttsexASBM1_FD_111477 | JGI IMG/M metagenome (GOLD analysis project Ga0157363, IMG submission 111477) | Fungus gardens microbial communities from leaf cutter ant in Ribeirão Preto, State of São Paulo, Brazil - Atta sexdens ASBM1 | ecosystem: Host-associated > Fungi > Mycelium > Unclassified ...
GACAGCCGGCCTAAAAGAAGAAGAAGAGGACAGTTCGCGATCTCGGGGGAGGTTTTTCCTCGGTAGTGGTGTTCGGGACTGTGACTCGATCTCGCTCGTGAGTAAACGGGAGAGTTACGTCGAAGAATTACGACACTCGGAGGAGATCGCTCTCGCTCTCGTTTTCCTTTTCTCACTCTTTCTTTCTTTCTCTCTCTCTCTCTCTCTCTCTCTCTCTCTCTCTCTCATCGACACTGACGACGACGTTTCGCCAACGGACGACGACGAACGGACGCTACTCCGCTCCACCGCGGGAAGCCGTAAGTCTATCTCTCTCTCTTTCTCTTTCGTCTCTCTTCTCCTGTGCTGTGTGCCGAAGATCGATTCCTCTCTCTCTTTCTCTCTCCCTTGTCCCCTATCCCTCTCTCTCTCTCTCTCTCTCTCGCTCTTTCGTTTTATTACGCGGGCTCGCGTAAAAGTCTCTCGCTTCCACGCGCTCCGATCTCTCGCCTCGCCTCGCCTCCTCTTACTTTGTTTCTTCCTCCAGCTCCGTCGGTGTCACCCCCGCTCTCATTATGTTCGTTATCTTCTCCGCGCGGCCCCTGCGAAACGCGACGCAGAAGGCCGTGGCTGTCGTAGCGACGGCGTGGCGAGCCGTACCGGGAGAGAGAGCTGCGTGGATCTGCGTGGGGCTGCGTAGATGACAGCTGCGGCGGGGGTGGCCTGACGGTTGACGACTAACGCGGAGCATCCGCGGTTTCGGATTCTTCCAACGATCGTTTCGCGATCGAAATCGCGAAGAATCGGGAGCCCCCGATTGCATGCTAATCGCGAGCCAAGCGCCTAGTTTCTAGGAACTCCCCTCGCAGGACGTCCTGCCAGAAAATTTCCCTCCGCAACCCTCACTACCCCCATTTTCTCCCATTTTCATCTCTTCCGATCGAATCGCATTAGAGATCGCGAGATCTGCGCTGAATATCCAAGTCTATCTTTCGCAAATCTTCAGCGCGGTTTCTTCCTTTATTCTTTGACTGACTGAGCTCGCCTGAGGCGATTTATAATCCGCTATATACAGAAAACGCTCAAATAATCGGGATAAGCAGTTGTATGAGATATATATATATATATATATATAGAATATATATATATAGAATAGCTGTCAAAAGGTCGATTGTAATTTTACAGATAATTTTTATCAATCTATTTTTAAGTTTGTATTCTAAATTAATAAAAATCTTGTTACAATCAATTTAAGATCACGCTAGTGTATGTATTTAAAGTACCTGATATTTTAATCAGAATTACCACAAAATTAGAAAAAGGAAATGTCCGGGAAAGCATTGAAAAGTCAAAGAATTTTGCAAAATTTTCCGGAAAATAAAAATTCTTATCTTCAAAAGATTTAATATACGTATCTCATACACAATTTGGAAGACTATCAACTTGACAATGAAAAATGCAAGTAGTATCAGTAACATTAATAATAATTTACAATGTTATGTTAAATTGATCTCTCAATAAAATATTTCCAAATCAAAACGAAAATACAAAAAATTTCGAAATATTATTGAAGGTCAGGGAAACTCATGAAATTTTATCTGAAAATCAGGGAAAAGTCAAAAAAAAAGTTTTAGAAAGGGAATTTTAGAAAGAGGAATTTGTGACAACTCTATGTATTAATTTTTCTTTGTAAAGATTTTTTATCGTCATTTATTACTATCAATGAGAAATGCAATAAAATTATTATTGGCCTGAAACTTTTGGCAGCCACTGCATATTCGCTCATTTTGTATGATATACATGCGCGAGGCTATAGAGATATATGTTTCGAAAGGCTTCATCGGATTATTTATAAATTAAAAAATGAGCTTGAAAAACAAGCAATTTTTCAAAAGGAAGACATTTGTATAAATGCGTGTGCGAACTAGTTTTCCACAACTATTCTTCCAATAAGGCTTCTCTCTTCTCTGCACTAAGAAAAAATGTACTAAATTGTTATATTTGAACAGTATTAACTAAATATTTATTTACAGTAAATAAATATTTACTCAATAAAAAAAATTGTTAACAATATTAAACAAAGTATCTTTTAAGAACCATAATAAAAAAATAGGAAATAAAGGCTCTATAGTCCCAAAAAATTATGAAATTAAATTAATTATAGTTTTATATCAAATAAAATAAATATATCTTTATATTTAATAAGTATTTAATTGATACTATTCAAATGAATGATTTATTAAAATTTAGTACATTTCATTTCGATGTATTTATTTATCCATTCATTTTTATTTATCCATTTATGTCAAGTGTGAAGTCGTAAAAGTGCAATTTGGGAATCTCTTCGATTTGCAAACTTGCATAATCCCGTGCATGGTATTAATGAACAATGTCTATTCACATGTGCCCACTCTTTTAAATTATAGACTTTTAATACGCTCTTTCTCTTTCGCCAAGTACGTAATAGGCGTAGGCGTCTCTGATCGGAAAAAACTTCGGTTTACACATTCGCAGACCTTTTAATGTGCGCATAACGTATCGGATAAACTAACTTTTAATTTCGTTCCCTTTTTTTCCCTTCGCCGAGCACGCGAGTGCGGTTAAGTGTCCGTTTTCCGTTACGGGCGATCTTCGGTTCGTATTTTCGCGAAACTTTTTGCGCTACACGGTATTACTATAACGTGTCGATTAAAGCCCACGCCATTATATTCGCCCCCCGTACCGGTCCCCGCCACTATTCCTCGTTGTGGAATAATTAACCGCTATGCAGCAACGTACCGCGAAACGACGCGATCGATTTTAGGTCACGATCGTTCGCCCGTAATCCGATTAGCTTCTGCAACAGAATGATAAGTAACGACGACAGCGATAAACAATGATGCAAGAATGGAGATTCAGGCGACGCTGAAGCTACCATCGGCGGTGCACAGCTCGTACCTGTGGCTATTAGACAAAAAAGCTAGATATATGTTTTTTTCATGAAACTCCGCAGAAGTAGAGCGGAAGTGACGATTTTTTTGTAAGTGACTGCAATTAATTACGCGCACTGACAGCCGCGCACTTAATTCGAGTGTAAAGCCCGCGGCACACGATGTTTTCTTGCCGGATTCCTTACAAAAATTTAATGGCCAATTTATTGCTGAAAGACCGTAATTAATTACTTATTTGGAGTACTGAAAGTACTGAACATCATTGCTCTTAACATATACTTAAAATAAGTAATTTGAGAATAAATTCTGCGGCACACGATGCATGTTTCCCTGCCGGATCCGTTACAGAAATCTAGCGGCCAATTTGTTACTGGAAGTCAGTAATTAATTACTTATTTGGAGTACTAAAAGTACTGAACCACTGAACAACAGTGTTTTTAATATTTAAAATAAGTAATTCGAGAGTAAAACGACACACGCATATTTTCTTACCGAATCTCTTATATAAATCTAATAGTGGCCAATTTATTACTGAAAGATAGTAATTAATCATTTATTTTGAGTACTAAAAGTACTGAACAATATTGTTTTTAATACTTAAAATAAGTAATTTAAAAGTAAAGCTTGCGGCACGATGCATGTTTCCTGCTGAATCCCTACATTATAAATCTAACAGTGGCCAATTTATTACTATAGAACAGTAATTAATTACTTAGTTGGACTTGGACAACGGTGCTTTTAATACTTAAAATAAAGACTTAATTATTGATTAGTATTAAATTTCTATATGCTTGCATTGGGATTGCTTACATTTTAGTTAATTACTGAGTTTTGTGTGGTAGAATTTTAGTAATTTACTAAAAAGCAAGCAATCCAGTAGGAAAGAAGTATCGTGTGATATAAACTTAACTTTTGCGAGGTAAAGCGGATAAAGGTAAAAAAGGAACGACTCCTCGCAGCAATCCCGGTGGCAATAAATACGATTGCCGACAGTGATTCTCGACGGTTGTTTCCTCTCGCGAAATTGACGCTACCTATTAGAGAATAAAAGTAGTAAAAGAGCGACCAGCCAACGGTATCTCTCTCGAATTGAGGCTAACCATTAGACTCTTATTGGTCCTTCCTTTACTACTACGACGTCGTCCGTGGCGACGTTTCACCGATGTCGAAACGGTAAGAAAAACATTTTACATCAAAGAGCCCTTTCTTTCGCTCTATTGGAAGAGCCGGGTCTAATTTCCTGTCCAATTTGTGCGGCGCTTTGTGCGAAGGCGATATGACGACGATGACGCCGCCGTCGCCGCCATCGTCTCCCTAAAGTCCTTGTTCGAGGAACGAGCGATGGAGAACAGCGCGAAGCAACGCGAAGCGACTCACCGTCGGCGGTATATTGTTCTTTTACCGCAGGCCTCCGTAAATACTTCAATACGTTACGTTCGATCGTGTCCTGTTATTATTTATACTAACACATATACATAGATATATTCGCCTGTGTACCCGCCATACCCTCTATTTTTATCTAAACTTATAACCAGCTTGGACATCGCCGGGATAATTTACCTTCGTCGAGAGTCACGGATTCGCGACGTATTCGCGCCTCGTGTTCGTTAAAGCCGGATTCAAAAAGAGCAAATGAGCGAATGCGAATGAATGACTGATGGCGATGTCATTCGCACTTGTTGAAGGAACTTGTTCATTTATTCTCGTTCCAACTCGTTTATTTGGCATCCAGAATCCTATATGGTGAATCCGCGAAGAAGAGCCGAAAAACATTTATATTTAACTACGAGAAGCGAGCTGAAGAAAGAAACAGAATTTTATCTGAAATTATACCACATTTAGAAAAAAAAGACATAGCAACTCTAAAAGTGATAACATGCAAGTTTTATAAATAGAATTAATATACGTAGTTATAAATTATAATTGTCTAAATAATAATAACTATTAAGTAAGTTTATTCAATTATGTACATTAATTCTACATATAAAATTTCTGTAGGTGTTACTTTTATAGTTGTCATCACTATAATTTTTTCTCTAAGGTATAAGTATCTTATAAAAAAAAAAACAGAATTTTATCCGAAATTATACCACATTCAGAAAAAAACATAGTAGCAACTATAATATAGTTGTCTAAATGATAATACTAACTATTAGTAATTTATTCAATAATGTACATTAATTCTACATATATATATATAAAATTTCTGTAGATGTCATCACTTTTATAGTTGACTTTTTCTCTATATAATGTAGTCTTATAAATGCAGCAACTATAAAATAATTTATTCAACTGTGTGTACGATATATTAATTCGATATATAAAAGTCATATAGTTGTCATCTTTACAGTTGCCACTACTATGCTTCTCTGATTGTAATCAGTTATATCCGATGTAACTCATCATCATCACACCAATCGTGACGTTTCTCTAGGGACTAAGGGCGACCGGGTCGGTAGAATCGATTCGATTCGATTGCACTACGTCAACAGGAATCGCGTGGAAAAAACGTCGGACAAGGATCGCTCGGCCGTGCTGGGAAGCTCGGCAAAGCGCGAGAATCGACCTAACTACGAAAAGCGGAAAAGTTAGAAAACCAACTGGGACCCGGGGGTGTGGCAGGTACGAAGAAGCGACGGAGTGCGAAAGAGCAAATTTACGTGGAGAGCAAACGCCGGACGCGCAAACACGCCGAGCTCCCTGTTCGCGCGTTCCAATCAGGATCGGACTGAAAATAGGGGTGACCGAGCCTCGACTACGCTCGATTCCACAATTATGCATTTCACCGATTCAACCCCCACCCTCCCCCGGCCACCCCCGCACTATCCCAACTACCAATTGTTTTTCAACGGACGGGACGAATCGACGCGAGAGATCGCCCTCAATCGTTATCGTTAATTTAATAGAGAATCTGAATTCTCACCGACCAATCTACGCAGCAGAAAATAGGAAAGCAAAGTATGTGATTGTATCTTCTCTTCATTTTTTCTTTTTTTTTTGAAAGTTTTTGATTTTAAGAGAAAATTTGCCTCTAAATCTCTATTATTAAAAATAGTGTCATTAAAAAAATACAGCATTTTATAATTTTATACATATATAGTTCTATTTTAAAACAAATTTAATGCAATTAGACATTTATGTAATAAATATCATTGTTTATTTTTATTATGGAGTATTTTTGCTGGATAGTCTTATTATAGAAGAAAAGAGAAACTATTTAAAAGCTGCTTAAATTTTATTTTATATATAGAACTTTATATAATTACTTACAATTATCTGATATTTCTTATAGATAAGTAAATTGAATTTTAATTTATTGCGTCACGTTCAACTTTTTTCTACGTCAGTCTTTGTGTTCAAAAATATTAATAATATAAAATTACTAATATTACGAATTGCATCAGGCTACGCATTATGTTTGTTGTATTATCGCCAGATAATTTTATTGCGTCGCAAACTGTAACTTATAATTACTTTCCTTTCGATCAAAATTATTCACTTGCAGATAGATAATATCAATTTGCAAATTACTTTCCAAGGTTTATAAACGAGTATTAAATGTATCAAATCGTTTCTATGCAACAATCATTAATGATATTTCAAGAAATTTAAAAATATCTTCAATATTAAATAATTTGCAATATTCTTTTTTCTTAAGAAATCAATTTTAATACGACATATTATATCGCATGTTTAAAACGGTTGTAAACATCATAGTTGCTTCAGAATTTTTCGTAGATAAACGCTCGAAGCGTCCTCGCGATTGCGAAGTCACGTTCGGACGTTGATAAAATCAGCACTTAAGAGCGGCCGCGTTTCAAGAACGTACCTATGTAAATCCTTACGTCGTCGTAAACGCGATTTTTTCAACTGATAAATCGGCAAAACGCGCACTGCGAATAATAATTTGCTGGATCGTCCGTATTATATTTTGCTCTGCCAATCGATCGAATTGACTCACTTTGTAAAAAATGAGATCAATCTTAAGTTATTCCACGCGCGGAAACAGAAAAAAACCTCCGGTAATGATGTCAGTAATGGGCAATGGTAACATTAACCCACTAATGCCAATAATAACAAACAGACAAGGACAAATATCGTTGCGGTAGAAAAATTGCTAGATGATAAAAGAAATCGATCCCAAAGACTGATATACTTTTTTGTCGAAAACAATGTACTTTAGTTGCTCATTTTTTTATATGCATATTTTTTATAAGGTATCACAACTCTAAAAAGTGAAATTTACATTAAGATTGCATGGTGTTCGGATTTTTAAAATTGATAACATAATTCTGTAAAATATATAGTTGAAAGTATAATGGAAAAAAAGGAAAGTTATACACGGAAAGAATGAATAAGAATTTAAATACAGATCTGAAAAAATTTTTGTGGAATCATCAAAATATTTATGCAGCAAGCCCAAACTGGTTGTTAAAATGTTAAAACTTTTTATAACACATTTTTGTTATCAAAACTTAAGCTCTTTATATAATTATTTTCATAATCCAACCAAATATTTTTAATCTATATCTATATGTTGAAAGAGAAAAGGTTACAGTTACTATAATTTAACTATAATCTATAGTCATTTTGGGAACAACTATATATTGGGTTGTCCGGAAAGTTCGTGCCGATGTTGAAGGAAAAGTGAAACGCAGAAGATTTAAATTTTAATATACATTTATTAAATTATATAGGTTAGTCGACACGAACTTTCCGGACAACCTAATAGTTGTTTTAACTACGTTAATAATCAATTGATAACATTAATAACACATGCTGCTTAAAAACCTTTAGCATCTAAAAATCATTTTTTCTTAACTATATATTTTAGTTATTAACTCATAAATAGTAAATGAATTTAAGAAAATAGTTATATTCACTATAATTGCGATTGAACTTACTGACTAAAAATGTTTATTTCATTTACTATTTATATTTTAATAATTTATTATATCAATATTTAAAATTTTCCTAATTCATAATATTATTTTTTTATATTTTAGAAAACTGTATATGACATTATTATCATTAACATTGAGTAATAATCATAAAAATTCCCAATCCTAATTATTTTATCACATAATTATACAGTCACAAATATCGAACACTTTTCTCTCGATGTAGCTAAATTTTTAAATACGTCAGGAAACCTGTTCCGTGTAGAAATATTTATAATGAAGAAATATTTATAATGAAAAGAAAGGAAAATTAAACAAAAATTGCATATTCACTATCCTAATTAAAACATTATTTTAATTCAGAATTTTTAAAACGCTCTCTACTATGTATATAAAGTTTTTGTTAATTTTGAAATGCGTCACTTTTCTATCAACGCAGTGATGTAGTTGGAAACCGTGCCAAACCAGCTATAGCGTCTGCAATATATATATATATATATATATATATATATATATGTGTGTGTGTGTGTGTGTATGTTCTAAGATACCGAATTATCCTGTTTAAAAAGATTTCCTTTGCCGTAAAGTTTACTGAAAGTTGACGGTCGCGCGGTCGCCGCGGAAGCAACCGGTGTGAAGTGAGCGAGAGCGAACGAAAGCAAAAGGATGGAAGGAAGAAAGGACGGAAGGAAGGAAGGAAGGAAGGAAGGAAGGAAGGAAGGACGGAAGGAAGGAAGACACCGAAGTTTCGGTTGCGGCCGGCGAACGATTTTTCTTCTCGCCGGGTTGCGCGCTGCATTGCGGCTGCGACGCGGCGCGACGCGACGCGACGCGATGCGACGCAACGCCCGTATCGTCGTCGTCGTCGTCGTTGTGCGTTCATCGTTGAAAATGCGGCACCACAAAGAGATGTATACGCTTCGTAGTTCGTGGTAGTAATTAAGAATCACGAGTTGAAATGTGTGGGCGGCGTAGCGAAATTCGATTATAGAAGTCAGATTAATGCCGGAAGTTTTATCTTTATTATTCACATATTGCATTGTTATAAATATGATGGCACTTTTTGTTGTTTATTGATCCGACACTCTGGAAACTTTATCAAGGGTCTGTTCCGATAAAAACATGTACAAATAAATGAGTGCGCGCAAAAGAATATTAAATTTTGTTTGAATCTATTAAGGTTGTTCTACGAGAAAAAAAAGATTCCTTTTTTATTTTTATAATTTTATTTTTCATTTTTATATTTTATTGACTACCAGTTTTTTTATTACTTATACATTCAGAAAAAACGTAGTGGTGACAACTATACAAGTTTTTTATTATGTAGAATTAATGTACAGTTGAATAAACTATTTTATACAACCTTGGCTGAAAATATAAAACGTCCTCGATAATTGACGTAAATTATAACTAACAAAGAATAAGAAAATAACAAAGAATTAAAAATAATTTTATTGAAATATTCATTTTTATAATAATTTTAATATTCAGTTTTTTCCTGTAGATTTTATTATCATTTTTAAGAAAATGCGATAAATTAAGAGTTTTATACTTTAATTAAATATAAATTTTATAGTTCTAATTATATAATAGTAAACTATATAATAGTAAACTTTGTTGTGTATATGTGTGTGTGCATTAATTCTACATGTAAAACTTGCACAATTGTCACTTTTATAGTTGTCACCATTATGTCTCTTTTCTGAGATATTTTTAAATAGTTGTAAGAATATTTTTATAATATATTTTCTCAATTAATTTATTCAATTATATATTGATTTTATGTATAAAATTCGTAGATATAGTTATTAAGTGCGCAAAAAAGTTCTGAGCTTTTTTTGCAAAATTAAATTTTTATTTAAAAACTAACAAAAAGATATTAATCAGTGAAATATTCCCCATTTGCATCAACGATTTTTTGCCATTTTTTCGGACTTACGAATTCCTTGTTGCTTATCGGCTTCGAGGCGATAAAGTCATCGATGTATTTTTCGTATTTCAGTAAGTGTCACGAAATATGGATCAGCCAAGTGCTGCAGCGGAATAAATGATAATCGGAAGGCGCCATGTCTGGACTATACGCCGCGTGCGGGAGAAATTCTCAGCCTAATGCAAAGATATGGTCTTGAGTCGCTTTTGCGACATATGGTCGGGCTTTGTAAAGCAAAATCATTTTATGACGTCCTTGGCCAGTAAATAGCCTCTTTTCTTCTAACGCATCACTCAAATTGGTTAATTATTCTTGATAGCGATCTACTGTAATTTCATTCGGTTGTAACAACTCGTAATATAACACACTTTTTCAATCCCTTCAGAGCAAAACCTTCTTGGCGTAGATATTGGACTTTTGCATCGATGTCGAAGATTGACCAGAGTCAATCCATGATTTTTTACGCTTTGAGTTATCATAAAAAATCCACTTTTCATCTCCTGTAACGATTTTGTGCAGAAAATCTTTTTTCTGGAGTTTGAAAACAAACTGAGTGCAGTATCATGCCGTCGATTTTTATTGTCTTTGACAGTTTATGTGGAACCCATTTGCCTTCCTTCTGAATTTTTCCCATTGCATGTAAACGTACGGAAACGACTTGCCGCCAAACTGAACTGCAAGCTCCTTTTCAGTTTGTTTTTTCAGAGTTTATATTCTTGCAGTTTGTCCGTTTCAATTTTTTTTTGAGGACGTCCAGTACGCGATTCATCTTCAAGACTAAAATCTCCCTTAGTGAAATTTTTGATATCATTTTTTACATGTAGCATAACTTATAGCATTCTCTCCACATGCAACATAAATCATTTCAGCAGCATTTTTTTTTTTCAGATGAAACGCAAAGTAGATGGAAAATCGAATATGCTCTTTTGTTACATCGTGAACACTATGATTTTTAAGGTTATATGCATTGAACGCCAAACTTCACAACATTTAAAATGTTATGAAGTTTGGCGTTTCAAACCGCAAAAGGGCAGGAATAAAAAAAAATTTTAATTGTAGTTTCGGTTGTGTGAAATCTAAAACTCAGAACTTTTTTGCGCACCTAATA
>Ga0157363_1006734_pt1 | contig 10847 bp, 7 predicted proteins | sample AttsexASBM1_FD_111477 | JGI IMG/M metagenome (GOLD analysis project Ga0157363, IMG submission 111477) | Fungus gardens microbial communities from leaf cutter ant in Ribeirão Preto, State of São Paulo, Brazil - Atta sexdens ASBM1 | ecosystem: Host-associated > Fungi > Mycelium > Unclassified ...
ACAGGTGAAAAAGAAGACTCTTGAGTCTTATTCCTGGAAACAAGATAAAGCTTTCACCACTGGTAATGCTGTGGCCTCCTAGAATAAGACAAACCCATCTTTAGCAGCCTCATTCATCAAATCATCCCCCTCCAAACCATTCTTGTCTCCTACTCCTAAAAAACAATCTAATTCCAATAAGTGGATCTCTCTTCCAAGCTGGCCAGCAACAGCAAGTTAACCAGTGACAAGTACAAGAAGCAGCTCAAAAACAATCTGTGCTTCTATTATAGTGTAGAAAACCACAAGTTGGACTCCTGTTCCAAGAAACAGACTACAGTCACTCCTAAGAGCTGTAATGCTTCAGCAACTGCTTCCGAGAAACCCTTGGAAAAATAAAGAGTACTCCTCAGGACTTTGCACAGACTGAGGGCCATGTTGAACTTTTCTAAGCAGCAACAAGTCCCATCCAACTCAACACATCCACTCTTTCTGATTCTTATTCACTCTTTTTGTTCCATACTTTTCTCTTGATTCTTGGTTAGGATCATTTTAATAAAATCCCATTCTAAGCTCTCATTGACTCTGAATCTACTTATTGCTTTGTAAACTCAAAATTTGTAGATGCTCACCACCTGAAGACATCTGCAACCCCTCTGGTTGCTCTCTACTTGTTTAATGGTTCATCAAATAGCATCATCTCCAACATTGCTAACTTGCCCATAATTTTCCCTACTAGTGATTGTATAAATCTGGACTTCTATGTCACTCTACTTGATTCTTCCTGCTCTTTGGTCCTTGAACACAACTGGCTTGCCCAACACAATCCACTGATTGACTGGGCAAATATATTAATAAAATTCTGTCCATCTTTATAGAAAAATCTTGCTCCTTCTTGCATTGCAGCCAACACACTATTAGCATCTCCATCATCCCTTGACACCTCTCTGCAATCATTGAATTCTGTAGTTTCCATACCTGCATCTGAGACCTCCATGTCTATCTCTGAGCAATTTAACATTGTTATTATTAGTATTGTGGCATTCTTGTGAGTATCAAAACTTCTGGGCTCTAGCAATTTTAAACTCTGTCTTTGCTCTTTGGACATTCAGGCTAACTTTGCAAAACTTGCAAAGGCTCCTAATCTTTCTAATGTCTCTTCTGAGTATCACAAATTACCAAAGCTAAAGTCCTCACTCTTCATCATCCTTATGGCCTTCAAATCAATCTGGAAGAAGGTGCTCAATCTTTGGTTGGCCCTATATACTCTCTTTTGGCATCTGAACAAGAGGCTCTCAATGAATTAATTGAGGAAAACATCAATATGGGTTTCATCTGACCAACTTCCTCTCTGTATAGTACACTGGTCTTATTCATTAAAAAAGATAGTTCACTATATCTCTGTGTCAACTTCTATGGTCTCAACCATATTTCAAAAAAGAATTATTATCCACTCCTACTTATCTCCAATCTACTGAACTCACCTCACAAAGCTCAGGTTTATTTAAAGATAGATCTTCACCATGCTTGCCACTTGATTTGCATCACCAATGGTGACAAATAGAAGACTGCTTTTAGGACATGTTACAGATCATTTGAGTAGTCTGTAATGCCCTTCAGTCTTACTAATGCTCTTGCAGCCTTCTAGCAATTCATGAATGACATTTTCTCTGACCTTTTGGATGTCTGTATTGTAATCTATCTGGATAATATATTCATCTACTTGAATAACATGTCCAAACATTACTGGCATATTAAAGAAGTACTCAAGTGTCTCCATAAGACTGGCCTTTATACCAAAACAGAGAAATATGAATTTCACTCCAAGTTAATAGAATATCTGGGATACATCCTTTCTTCTTTTGGCCTTACCATGTCCAATGACAAAGTAAAGATTATTCAAGACTGGCCAGAGCCTAAGAAAGTCAAGAATATCCAATTTTCTTAGGTTTTGCTAACTTCTATTGCCAGTTCATCTTCAATTATTCAGACATTGTTATTCTATTGAAATGCCTCACCTGGAAGAACATTTCCTAGAAGTTCAACTTCTTCTTTCATGATGCTTTTAACTCTCTCAAGAAAACATTCACCTTTACTCCCATCCTAATGTATTGAATTCCCAATGCTCAACTTATTGTGGAAACTGATGCTTCAGACTATACTCTCACTACAATCCTTTCCATTGTTAATGAAAAAAATGAAGTTCGTCCAGTCACCTTTCACTCTTGTACTTTTACTATGGCAGAGTTGAACTACAACATATATGACAAGGAATTACTTGCTATTTTTGAAGCTTTCAAAATATGGTGACACTATCTGAAGGGTCTGGCCTATCCCATCAACATTGTTACAGATCATAAAAACCTTAAGCATTTTTCTACTACCAAGTATCAAAGATAAAAGTAGTAAACTCTATTTATTTTCAGTTTCTTTTTTTATTTTTATTTTTATTCAATTTATTTTTCATTTTTCTATTTTTAGAACTTAGGTTGAGGGTTAGGGTAATGAGGGCACACTGTCACACAACAGGTCACATCAGATAACACAGTTAAAAGTCATATGATATATAGAAGAAGGTAGAAGGTTCTAGAAAGATGATGTCATACAACATATACAACATATGTTGACCTTAAGGCTAACACATGGCTGTTTAGGGTAGGTTAGAAGTAGCTAGCACAGACCATGTAGATTTAGTATATAAGGTAGACTATCTTGTACAGAGTTCTCTATTGAGTTCTCTTGTATAATCCTTATACAAGGTTCTTTCTTTTGACCAACTCTAAGGTCTTAAGTTCATAACACCAAGATGTTGATCTAGAAGTAAGCATAGTGGTCTGAGTACCTCTCTCAGTTCAACCTTGTTATCAGGTTCTATCCTGGTTGTCTTGATATCAAACTGGATGCTCTCACTAGATGGTGGGATATCTATCCTAAAAGAGGAAATACTGGTCACACCATAGTCAACCCTCACAACTTCAAACCAATCTTCATCCAAGAACAACATGCAGCCTCTGTATGAACTACTGTTCTTCTCTTTTCTTCTCTTTTCTTTTCTTTGTGAAGCTACAGTCATTGATCTGAATATCCTACACTAAGACATTTTTTTAGCTCTTTCTAGTAACCCAATTACTACAAAACACATCTCCACAGATGGCCAATAGTCTATAGACCCAAATGGTTTTCTTCTTTATAACAGAATCTATGTACCATCTGCTGGTAATCTCCATACACATGTTCTCCAGTATAATCATGATCACATCCTTGCTGGACACTTTAGTCAAAACAAAACACTAGAATTAGTTTGCCACAGATATTTCTAACCTAGCCTCCATGCTAATGTACAACAATTCTACAAGTTCTATATTACTTGTATATGATCTAAGCTACAATATCACAAGCCTTATAGATCTCTCAAATAGCTTTCTATTCCTAAATAACCATAGAATTCCATTTCTATGGACTTCATTAAGAAACTTCCATCATCCTTTGAGTTTGACACTATCTTGGTCATAGCTGACTGGCTTACTAAGCAGGTGATCTTTATTTCTGCACATGATACCATCATGTTTATAAACTTAGCACATCTGTTCATTTTCCATGTGTTTCTTCCCATGTCATCTCCAACAGAGGCTCAGAGTTTGTGTTAAACTTCTTCTATTCTTTGAGCACTGCTCTAGACATGTGGCTTTACTTTACTTTAAGTTACCACCCTAAAGATGATGAACAAACAGAATACACAAATCAGACTCTTGAACAATACCTCCATGTATATTGTAATTACCAGCAAGACAACTGGTGTGAACTCCTACTTCTAGCAAAGTTTGCTTACAACAATACTATAAGTGCTACTACTAGTGTTTCTTTGTTCTTCACTAATAAGGGATATCATCCAAACATTACAGTTCACTCCAAATGTGATATTGCTTCAACCTGAGCTCATGATTTTATCTTAGACCTCGATAAGTTACAGAGTACCCTCAAAGCTAAAATCTCTATAGCCCAACAGCATTATCATAAATCCACTGATGTATAACATTCTTCTACTCCAAATTTCAAAGTAGGTGACAAAGTCTTTGTTAAGGCTTAGTTCTTCAGAACCACTTGTATTAGGAATAGACTAGCCACTGAACCAGTTACACTAAAAGTGCACAATGTCAAGCTTAGCTTTGACATCTAGCTGGTACTATATATGTACTTCATACTGTACTCCTGACAGTATCCCCCTTTCAAGGCATGTGGTCCCCGCATGGAAGTTATATGAATAGCTGCACCCAAGGGTTATACCACGTGTCGTGGTCTCAAAGTCTTGATAGTCTTATAGGATTTCTAAAGGACCTAGTAAACTCTGCTTTACAGAACGTCCAGTCTAATAAAGATATACAGCTAAGCAACTGGTACCGTTCCTAGTGACACTCCTAGCCACATTACACTTCCATGCTAACAACTGTCTATTTAAAGAGAATAGTTTTACTGTGAGTCAAACTGCCAACTGCTTAGAAGCTTGATATTATATTAGGAACAGACCAGCCACTGAACCAGTTATGCTAAAAGTTAAGCTTAGCTTTAACATCTGGCTGGTACTATATATATACTTCATACTGTACTCCTGACAGTAATGTCAAGATCACAGAAAGTGGACTTAGCTTTTTCTTATTTTCTTACTCTCATTTTCATTTTCTTTTGATTTATTTTCATTTGTCTACTTTTAGAACTTAGGGTTAGGGTTAGTGACAACATCACCCAGTCACATGATATGGTGACCATGACAGTCACAAGTCACATGATGCATGGAAGAATGTAAAAGGTTCTAGAAGAAGTAATGTTATACAACATGTACACTGCATGTTGACCTCATGTTTTATACATAGTACATTAGGATAGGATGCACAGTAGCTAGCACGGACCATGTGGATAGGTATATAAGGTAGACCACTTCGTAAAGAGCTCTCTATCGAGTTCTCTTGTATTACCCAATACAAGGTTCCGCTCTTAAGTCAACTCTAAGACTTTTGAGTTATAACAACTTGACCTTCAAAAAAGCTTTCTAAAAAAATATCTCAAACCCTATAAAATTATTTCTCAGCCTGGTACACTATTGTATACCCTCCATCTCTCAGAGTCTATGTACCCTGTCCATCCAGTTTTCTATGTATCTATGTTCAAACCTGCCATGTCCAACTCTTTCCCTAAGAGAACATAACTAGCCCCTGTACTAAGTTGTAATTGACAGAAAACCTGAATATGAAATTTCTTGGATAGTAGATTCCAAAATTAATTGCTGACAGGTATGCAAGCTCCTGTACAAGGTGATCTGGCTAGGATATGAAGACATCAAAGACAAATCTGAGTGGATTTCTATATCCAATATCACAAATAAGATACTCACTAGTTGTGATACTGGGGCTGAATAGTGTTTCAGGGGTTTAGTATAAGAATATGATGATTGACAGATGATAAAAAGTATCAACAGAAATAATTGATGTTGTTAAGTCTGAGGTCTAGCCCTCAGACATAGAGGTATATATACAAAAGAATGATGGTCTGTGTACAAGCTGTTGCCATCACATGATTAAAACTTGTATCTGATGGGAGCTATTAGGCTAATTTTAGAAGATAACTAATTATGTCACTACATTAATATACTTGTATCTCTACCAATACTTATCACTTTGAGATACATCATATATTGTTGTAAAAAAATTGATGAGTACTTTCCAACACAAGTTCAATCGTGCAAATCTGTTCAGCCGTTCATGAGATATTGGCAGACGATGCTTTTACAGCTACTGATGTCTTGATATCTCAGTCATTTGTTGTCGCTTTTGTACATCCCTCATATGTGCAGATAGCCCTCATTTGGAGCTTTCCAGCGCAACTTAGTTTGTGAAAATCGGTCCACAACCAGTGGAGATACAAGCTGAATGAAGTTTGTGACATCTAAGCTTATCTATGCCACCAACTTGGTATCCAATTTTCATATCACATATTCTACCAAGCCTAGTCTACTCTCTTTATCCTAATCATGTTGTTGCACTTATCCTCTGCCTCCATGCACTTCTAACAGTGATATTTTCTAGTATATTCTATTTGCTGTTATTTCATTTAGCTCTAGCTTCTATATATTCCTTATAGGGTTTCTTTTTAAAATTTTGGACATTTATTTTCATTTCTGTCTCTTAATTTTCTTACTTACACAGTATAAATACAAAAAAGCTAAGAAAATAAAATTCAAAGTAAAAAGAATATAAAAAACAAGTCCATTACATTAGCAAGAGGTAGACAATGGGGTTTTTTTCCTCCTAACTTTCACTAGGATCATCCTCAGACCCATCCTTATTATCTCTGTCTTCTCCTTCATTTTCCTTGTCACTACTTCACATATCCTCCTTGAAACCCCACCTCTAATTAATCATAGAGCTGATCCTTGCTAATTGGGCTGTGTTTTTCTCCTGGCTTTTGACCAAGTTCCAGAGGGACTTCCCAATACCTTAGTACTCTTCCACAAGGTCCTAGAGTGTTTTTTAATAGCATTCAAAACTCCACTATAGATAGGAATCATAACTGAGATGTTGGTGTTAGTGTGGGGGAAGACAAAAAAATTTTCTTTTCTGTTTATGTATTGTTGACCTAGGCACCATTATGGAATTCTTTGGATAAACTCAATAGAACTTCAAAGACTTAGTCCTAAGAAAGAAATACTATTATATACCAAGTCTACTTGTCCAGAAAATACATCTCCATAGTAATACTACTTTCTCAATCTCTATTATACAAGCCTGTCTTCTATGATGACCATTCTTCTCACAACATATTCTTGCAACAGTAATGCAACTATCTGAATATTCTGTCTTCTATAATGGGAATATTTCTATCTGACTTGGTCTTTCATGGCAAAGCCTGTTAGTATCTCAACACTGAAACCTCTGCTCAGAGTAATAGAAGCCATACTACTGAAACCCCGAGCATCTTCTATAATATCTCATTGTATATAAGACTAGTAGTTACACTGTAATTTACTAGTCTAATAATCAACAAAGATAACTCTTATTGAACTCAATCCCTAGTGTTTAACAGCAACACACTAATCAGCACTTGTTTCTATCTCAGACTTCTTTCTCTTTTCCGAAGTTGTGATCATATAGTAAACAAACAGCATACTATATAAGCTGAAGCCAAGATTGCTTCACAAGTCCACTTTGCAGACTTTTACCTCTGGTGTGAACTATGCCTAACACAACTCTAATAAAATCTATAGGGTTTGACTAATTTATTATATATTTGTTATCTACTTTTTCATACTTTAAACTTTCAGAGTTTGTATTTTACTACTATTACTAAATTATTTCTTTATTTCTGTCACTATTATTCTATACTTAAGTAATCAGATCTCTAGCACATCAGAATAAACTAGACAGTATTTAAAATAGCTGTCATTTTTAAAAACTCTATCTTATTCTCTTAGAATTTCTTGGAAGTTATGAAAGTCTACTAAACTCCATATACTTTGCTAGTTACTCTAACACTATTTGTAGTCTAAAGCAATGAGTAGGATACAAGAGAGCAAGAGAAATTAGAATCTTAAGTACATTTAATATTACTAGTTGTTTTATGCAAAATCCTAATTATTTAGATTCTTATCCAATCCTTCTTGTTCTATAAACTTTAATTATTATGTTACTTTAATATTCTTAGTGTGTTCATATCTTCTATCAGTTTCTTCCATTGCTTAGTAGTTAATTGTTAGATATCTAACTTTACTAAGTTCTTACAGATTACATAGTTTAGATCTCTATAGTAGTATCATTTTCTTGATAGCATTAGACAGTGATTTAAGTAGCATCTATATTCATAGAAATATTAGGAGAAAGTACTAGTAGTAGCTAGTATAAGAACACTAATAGAATAGAGAATGGTTGTCTGTTAGATAAGAAATATGTTCAGAAAAAACCATCTGTAAAAAAATTTCAAAAGATATTGAAAGAATATGAGAACATTATCCAATACTTGTGAATATGAATCTAGGGTAACCTTGACTTCAGCAGATGTGCTATACCTCTACATGTCATAACAGTTATATTTTGGAATAAAATTGTAACAGAAAGCAAATCATTGTAGAAGTTTGACTTCTAAGTATGGACACTTTGAACAGTGTACTACACTAGTTGATTTTCAAGCTAAGGAATTACAAAGCATCTATACACTTTAAATATTAGTACTAAGACTATCTAAGAATCAGAGGAAATAGATAACTACTCTAGGTATACTAAAATCCTTGGAAATCAAGTTCAGAGTTCTATAGATATCATAAGAAGCCATATAATCCGTAATAGAGTAATCTAACATAAAAAGAAATCAGATTAATTTATACTAGAATTAATATGTAAACTAAAAGGAGAATACCTACTTCTGTAGATATTTTGGGCAGAGCAATGCTTAAATAAGCATTATCTATGATAGAGTCAGATATATTGAGATAGTATATGCTACTGCCAAAGAAAAAAGATGACAAATAAACTTCATAGAGCTTAAAATAGTACATTAGATTGATTAAAATACTTTATTTGTTTACTAGGCTTAATCTATTTATTATACAATATCAAACTAGACAAAGTGATCTATATCCTCTAGCCTTTTTATTAACAGAGTTTTAATTTGATTATATAAAATTCTCAATAAAACTTAATTACTATAGTATATAGGTTGATATAGCTAGCTTTAAAGATTAGAGTTTGAAACTTATCTAAATAGCTCTCTACTACATAACTTTCTTAATAATAGGTAGTTTTCTCTAGTTTTTTTAATAGCTTTGGCTATAACATTAAAAAGAAAGAAATATTTTCTAAAGAGCTTCTCAAATTCTAACTATAATATAATAGGGAGAATTCTAGTCTCTAACTCTTGAAAAAAGATATTCTCAAACCATTTAAAGGCATAGCTATTTTTAAAGAAAAACAAAGCTTAAAGAATTTTGTTCTGATCACAAGTAAACTAGTCTATATATAATTAAATATAAAAAGAATAAATACTGAGAAAAACTCTATCTGCTTATCAATCACTACTAAAATCTAGTAGAGGCAAGATATTAGGTTGAGAACAGTAAAGTTGGTTTTTAGACATAAAAATATTAGTAGGAGAAAAAGATCTTGATGTCAAAAGAAAAATGTTGTTAGAGTAACTAATAGGGTCTATAAGCTTTTACAACTTCCAGAAAAATCTAAGTTTTATTGATTACAGATTACAATAGTATATCTTATCTTCAGAAAAACCTAAAAAAACAAATTAAGATTTTTAAAGATAAGAAATATCTTATATATCTATACTGTAAATTTCAAACTCCCAGATCAGCTTACTTTATGAGAAATGATAAGAATAACATAATTAGAGATATTCTTAGTGGAAATATCTAAAATATTAGCCTAGAAAGAAAGAAGGACTACTACTAGCAATAGAAAAGAAAAGATAAAAATAATAAATAGAATTAAAATTAGCAGTGTTACAACTCAAAACCTTAGGGCTGGTTAATAAGAAGAACCTTGTATAGTGTTTACACAAGAGAACTCGATAGAGAGCTCTGTACAAGATTGTCTACCTTATATACCTAGGACTCATGGTTCATGCTAGCTATTTCTACCCTACCCTAAACAGCCATGTGTATTTCTTAAGACCAACATGCATTGTACACATTGTATAACATCATCCTTTTAGAATCTTCTACCTTCTTCCATGTATCTTGTGACTTGTGACCATGTCATGTGATGTGACTGGTGTGTGATCTTCATCACTTTAACCCTAACCCTGGTTCTAAAAATAGACTAAAGGAAAATAAATCAAAAAGAAAATAGAAATGAAAAGGAAAATGAAAATAATTAGAATCTATTGTCTTCAGCTTTGACAAGTAGAAGTTTATAGTAAAAAGCAACATAATTTAACAAGCAAGTTCCATGGCATTGGCAACAAAATTTGGTGTTCAAAGTCAAAAAGAACTTTCTGAACTTCAGTAATAGTAGTGGAGTTGAAAGAATAAATATTACTATGAAAGACCTAAGATCTTATTTATATTGATGGGATTATAGGTATATTCTAAAGCTGGTGTTAAATAAAAAGCAAGAAAGGTAAAAAAGATCAAGGTATAAAAGTAGATAATCCTAAATTATTAGACTTAAAAATTTACTTCTGATGAGTTTTTTCATCTGTTCAATCCATGAGAGACCCCTATGGAATATGTTTAAAAAGTTATAATATACTTGATCTTTCTTAGTCTTCTAATAGCTATAACATGACTTTCTAGTATATGTTTTTCTCTGTTCCCACTGAATAAGACCTTGACTAGATCTAGTTATGAATTCTACAAAACAGACAAAAATATCAACATCTCTATCTTTGACTGTAATACTAACTTTACTCAAGTCAACATCTTATTTAAACCTCATAAGGTAAATCTCTCTCTTCCTAGTTGAATTCTCTATTAACACTACATTATAGCTAAGGTATGTCTATAGTAACACAACTCTTTATTTACAATTCTTAAAAGGTCAAATCAACCTGGAAAAAAGCTCATTTGTGGTTGAAAAGATTGAGATTGAGATTTATCTGGAAAAACTAGTTTTTGGTCATTAAGGAGGACTCATTAATGATACCTCTGATTGTGAGCCATACCTACTCTCTCTTTCTAATCCAATAATCCTCTTCACTAGCCCTGGCAAAAGTCTCTTATAAGCTCTCAGAAATTTCCATCTCTCAATCCAGGAAAACTAAAAACTGGGAGGGTATCTTGGATAATATTCTCAAATCTGAAAAAGAAAAGACTATAGATGAAAATTTCAAAAGAAAGGATTCTATTCTACCATTAAGGCCACTAAGTTCATAGA
>Ga0157363_1006735_pt1 | contig 10847 bp, 5 predicted proteins | sample AttsexASBM1_FD_111477 | JGI IMG/M metagenome (GOLD analysis project Ga0157363, IMG submission 111477) | Fungus gardens microbial communities from leaf cutter ant in Ribeirão Preto, State of São Paulo, Brazil - Atta sexdens ASBM1 | ecosystem: Host-associated > Fungi > Mycelium > Unclassified ...
AACATAGCAGCTGTTGAACTAATTGCGATTAATAATGATAATGTAAAACGAATGTAATATTTAAACAAATTCAGATAGTTTATCTAGTGGGGGAAAGTTTACAAAGAAATATGACTAAATTAATCATACATATATTGTAAGAAATTTCGGAAGCAACGATTCATCGTCGGTCGAAATATTATTTGCCGCATTCTTTGAATTATATCTCGATCTCGACGGATTTTAAATATGGTGGGCGCGCCTGCAGCCATAAAAGAGTGCAGTCGTACCGTCCCGCGACTTTATTTCGCGATTCTCGCGAGGAATGAAATGCCTGTTCCCGGTAACTTCGCCAACACGCGAATAATAGGATCTACGATCCGCCACATAAATCTTCTTAAGATCGGGGACTGTGTGTCACATAAAGTACATGTTTTACGCGCGACAAAGATACGCTATGCAGAGAAGAGACACGTGTATGTGCGCGCAGGAATGTCGTCGAGGTTCGAGATAAGAATATGTCATAAAAGATAACATTAGAGAGGAAATATTTGTTTAAGCGATATGTGTGGATTTACATACAGATCAATATATAAGATCTAAGCTTTAAGAATTGAAATGCGATCAAATCTTAATTTCGTCTTGATTACAATTAATTAAAATTTCTCGCTTATTTATTATTACTGAGACTATATGTTCATAATACATCAATATTGTACACATTTCATTAAATAAATATTTTATATAAATGCGTAGAGTTTTGATGTATCAATTTTATGCATGTTTACTCTCTAAATTTGAATCATCAGTGGATAATCATTGATTGCCCAGTTGAATATTTGGTGTTGAATAATTAGTGTATATATATATATATATATAGTGATACTCAATTGAAAAAGAAAGAAAATTCAAACATTACGTAATTAAAATACCGATATTTGTGGGTTAATTCTAACATCATATATAACATATTGAATTTATTTAATTCATTTGACTAAAACAAAATTAGCTAAGTTAGATATTCCATGTTTTATTAATTTTTTTAGTTGAATTTCACTGATTTCAGTGGCATAATTGGGACCGATGTTATCCAGTGTGATTCAGATTTAGTGAGTGTTAATTTAAAATTTTAAGTATAAAATAAAGAATTCTATTTTTTCTGAGAAAAACTCCAAAAAACGCAGTTCTTAAATATATTCTATACATACATTTGTTGCAAAATAAGATTTTCTAGAAACCAGACATGAAAGATTATAGAGTACTTTTAGTCAGAAAAAGTTCTACATTTACATAAAACCACAAATTATTTATATAATTAATTCAAATTTAAAAAAGAGAAATAGACATAAAATTCTAACTAAAATATACATGCAGAAGATAGAATTTTATATATATAAAATATAAAGAACGACGTAATTGTATGTAACATGTACATATAATTTCAAGTTTCACTTTCTTCTCCTCTTTTTTGAAGCATCGTATTTTCATAATACAATTATGGTTAATGAATTAATGTTTGAAAAGTTTGACTATTATAAATGAGCTTTTTAAAATATGATTAATTGCTCTTTTGCATCTCAGAGTCTTAATTAGCATTCTTTTTGGTTCCACCAGGCCTACTTTCGAGATGTGCAATTTGTCGTAACTTTGTTATTACTATTAACGTGACAAACAAGAATTTTACGCTAATTTTAAAATAAATTACTTTCAGAATAAAATGCACACATTTTTATTAATATTGTAAAAATTTTTATTTTCATCTGTCCTTCGTTCGCGATGTTCCCGTGCGAAAGTTCCAGGATCCTCGGGCCAATCGAGGCCTGACGGATTACCGATGGCCGGATAAACGCGGAATACGGAGCAGGCTTTGCTCACCCGCGTCCCCGAGGCGCGCAACCGCGAATAACGGTGACTAATGAAAACATGCGTACCCTCATCTCCTAGACGCGCGCGCGATAAGTTCCTGCATGATTCATTGCGCCATTACATCGCGCGGCCGACGGCTCAATACGCGCTCATTGTGATATCGGCAATTTATTGCGCGGGCGGGGCGGTCGCCGCCACCACCGCCATGGCGCGGCGGTCTTGAGACCGATCGAAATTTTCGCCGCGCGCAAAAGTTTTGTCACTGAAAGTTCGCCGCCGGATCTACCTGCGGGATAAACAACTCGATGCCTTGAACCAGAACTGCCGATGTCTGGTAATCGATCGAAATATTTCAACGCATTACATCACAAGATAAATTAATAGTTACACATCTCTAAAATAATATCGTTTAACTAATCAATAAAAATATTAATAAATTTTTTACAGACGTGTACATTGGTCTGTTTAAAAAGACTACGATCAAGTTCGTAATTACGATAGCTAGTGGATATCAGCAAAACAATTCACTTAATGAATCTGCTACTTATGTTAGAAAATAACAATCAATTGTGTTAACTTATCTTTTAATTACATTTTATTTTCACATGAAAATCTATATTAAGCGTAAGTCAACAATTCTTTCATAATTTATATAAAACTTAGGATGAATCTTTTTTGTATAAAATACGAGCAAATAGAAAAAAATTACATATTAAAATTTATAAATATCAAGAGTTCAAATTTCTAAAAAAAACCAAATAATTTTTAATATTCTATTTTCTAACATTGAAACTTGTTTTATGTATGCAACAGATTACTTAATAAATTTGCCAGTAATTATGTATATTATAATATAATATTTTTATGCTTCTCGCGAAATCTTTAATGTATATACAGCTTAATTTAATAAGGAACATTAATAAGAAATTTATCAAAGCGATGAATGTTGACTATCTAATTTCAATGCTCGACGCTCGAGCGAAAATGCTATGATTGCTTATTATAAAGTGGAAAATGTCAGTTGTTTAACCTTCCAGCAAGAAATTTTTATTTTATCTTTAATTGTCTTTATGAAATATTATACATGGCCGTTGTAATGCTCCGATCAAAATGAAATGTCGATGCAATCGGATTTACTTATTACTTATTATTCTCCATTTTATAAAATTTTATTACATATTACATACGTTCTCTCATTGTAATTTTTCAAATAATGGTTTTTTATTGAACCAAATGCCCATGCAATCCGATTTGTGATGTTTCAATTCTATTGTCGCTTTTTTGAAAGAAAAAGTCAGGAAACAGTGATTTTAAACTTTTCGTATTAACTTTACTAAAATCTCATAATGTTCAACACATGAACTATATATCTTATTGTAATTAATATCTTTATTAATATCTTAATGCAATAAAAGGATTACAGTTGATGTTGAATGCTGAAATGCTGAAATCCTTAAATGCTGAAATGTTATTATTTTATAGTCTAAGATGAGATGTCTAATCGATATTTATAGTATTGTGTATATGATATTTCGTCGTTAAAACAATCATCAAGTTTCACAAGCGAACCTCATGGTTCGCCGTGTAATTTATAAAGATCCAATTTACGCACAATTTCGAGTAACGTTTCTGCTAACCACGGGCAATCGATCTCGGAAGTGTATTGCATTGCATGATCTGCAAAATTCAACGTAATGCATTGCGCTGGCTTTGCTCTCTCTCTCTCTCTCTCTCTCTCTCTCTCTCTCTCTCTCTCTCTCTCTCTCTCTCTCTCTCTCTCTAGCGAGGTGAAAACGTAAAAACTTATTGCGCGCATCGTCGTAGGAGAGATGAGGAAATGCCTATTTTCGTTAGTCACCGTTATTTTCAGCGCACAAGCGAATGGCGGGATGCAGCGCCAATGCCGTGCAAATGCACCGTTGCTCGTCTGCCTGCTGGGCATGCATCGGACGCGTGTGCGCCCGTATGTACGGTTATGTATATTTTACATCACTTCTATTTGCCTACCAGGAGTTTATCACTTTTAGAAATTTATCTCCCACGCGGACTGCATAAGTGGAAAAATATTTTCACATATGTATATGCGAACGCGCCTATCCTATCCAGCTTCGTCTTTCGCGCTTCCGACTTTAAAAAAGATATTTAATAGTAATTACCTACGGCACGTTGTACATGACTGTAAGCAATAATGTTAGTCATACGTATTCCTTAGCGGATTGGGTCTAAAAATATCCTTCGACGTTCTCAATCCAGATATCCTGCAACATTATTCAAGGATTTCGGATTCGAATTGGCAAATCCGAATTTCCATATTGGTCATAATTTATCGCATCTGTCATAATTAAGCTAACGGGCTAAGTGTGCGTTGGCGACGTGGGAAACGTGTTGCAATGTACGAACGATTATCCTGACAACGCGTTACGAAATCACGTCGTGACATCCGCGGTATCTTCGATTTCGCCGCATCGATTGTAATGCAGCGAAAGGAGAGACCGGAGAGGAAGAAGAGAGGAAAGCACAATGGCGCGTCCCACGCGTCCACGATACGAGGGAATGCGTGTTTTCATTAGTCACCGTTACTCGCGACGCCCTCGCGCGTTGCATCGGGCCGATGCAGCGCCCATACGAGACCACTCTCCGTTCTGAGAGAAGGGCATACGTGATTTCAGCCTGCCGCGAGACCGCGCTTCGATACCTCTCGTGCAAAGAGCACGTACGTGAGGTTCGCGCAAACAAACGGGAATGTCTGTGCGCGGGAGGCACGAGGAAAAAGAGATAAATAACCAGGATAACAAGGACATCATAAGCGAGATGGCCCGCGGAAAGCGTAGTGTCGCGACGCTTGGCGACGATAACGTTGGAATGCAATGGATCGGTCGCATAGCGAACTAAGCAACTTGTCCCATTCAAGATATCAAGCTTATCTTACATTGAGAGAAGTCACCGGAATGGACCGTATGATTCGCGCGTTACTCAGGAGTTACGTATTCGTGCAATTTAGGTTTGCAATCAAAACGATCTACATTATTTATATAATATTAATATGAGTGATTAATGGTGTACACACAATCATCGTGATCCATCATTCTGCAATTCCGCGGCTTTTAAAATAACAATTTTGCGGTTATAATAATTAAGCACTTTCGAAATTTTCACGATGTCGAATAATTAACATTTCGTAATTGAAGAGCGACGTTGATGAGATAATATTTTAGATTGTAATTACTAAATAATTACTAAATAATGATTATACATTTCTTTATCACATTGTTTGAATAGATCGACGTTTATTATCGCTTCCTGTTGTACGTATAATTTCCAATGAAAATTTATCCTTTAATAATAGATAATGAAAATTATTACACTGATCCCACGCGGCCGATGAAATAAACCTTTCTCGTTGAAGATCGATGTGCAAATCGACGAACAATGCCACTGCCTCTATCTGTGATCATCCCGGCCGACCTTGAGGCCGCCGTAGGAATCCCGTTAGTGATCGTACTTCATTAAGAAAGTAGGAAGTGTATCGCTTAGTAGGCGTGTATTATAATTTACAACGATGAGGCCGCGTGCGATCGGCATCGATTAATTGCAGGATCGATGCGTTCTCGATAAAAGTCGAATGCTTACGTGCACGATTCATCCCTTTCTTCTCGATCCTCGATGTGCTTCGCCACTAATCGTCCCGCAATTTTCGTCTTGAGGACCGTTAGTCTTTCGCGAGATGGTTCACGCGAATGCATACGAGTGGAGAATGGGTCAGATTGACGCGCGTTATCCAAAGCGCGAAAGCATGGCGATTCCCGCGCGCCACGCCTTTTCCAATGCGCCTCGAATGAGAACCATTATTGATAAAACAATCAGAAAATTGCTTGGTTTGCTGGAAATTATCGGCGGAAGTCGCAGGTCGGTGCGGAACATCGTGCTACGATTTTCACTCGAACCAATTCTTTGTGACTTTTTTCGCGGTAATAAAGGGAAAACTATCGTATGCGTTATCGGTAATCTATTCTTAGCAAAAGTAGTTATGTGAAGTGGTAAATGATTATCCAAGAATTAAAATAATTTCAAAAATTTATTTTCTTAATTAAATAATAAATATTTTTAATATAAATTATATAATATATCTTTATGGGGATTATAACGTAGTAAAATATGTAAAATAATATCATGTTACGTATAAAATCATTAAACGCTTTGTTGAAAATTTGAAACCATTTTTTTTATTTTGTAATATTATAATCATCAAATTTTTACATGTTAATCATGATGCTGTTATCATTTAAAGTTTTAAAATCTTACTTCAGTTTCCAAATAAATTTCCAGTAATAAATAAATTTGAGCTCTTCCTACTTTATGATGCAAATTATAAATTATTTTTCGCAATTTAGTATAAATATTAATTTCTTATAATGTATTACAACTTTTTATCGATTTAGTAATGAGATATTTTTAACATTTCGGAATATTCAGTATTATAATCCCTCGCTTTTGATATTTAACAACAAATTTGCGATATTACAACCACTGCCAGGGTTTAAATATTAGATTACAATTATTAATTAATTCGCATTCATCAAATCTTCATTAGATTGTTTCAATGTGCGGATCGATTCTTGTTACTATGTCCCAATTGTGGCATATAATTCTCCACGAATTTCGGCGTAAAACGTACGTGGTGCTTGACTAGTACAGCACCTATATCGATTATCGTTTGACCAACCGAAGTACAAGGATGTCGGTTTAATGAATAACGACATACCTAGCGACACGATGTTGCAGCTCTCACGAGTCCATATATGCGCACGTATGTAAAATCGATTTGATCGACGAACCATTGTCCATATTTGACGAGGCAAAACGAACGGCAAAGTGGCATGAATTCGGTTTTCGCATTCGCTATTTGAGTTATACATTCGATGGAAATATCTCTAATCGCCGTCTCTCTGACAAGCTCAATATCAATGGCGTTTGACTTTGGAAAGAAATGCCAATTAGTACGATTCCCTTTAAAGCTTCACTAAAAAGATTGTATACATAAAATTTGTTATGAGATCTTTGAAAGAACAAAATAATATTTACCAATTAATTTGAATATTTTTTTTATATTTAAAAGAGTTGTATAAAAAAAAACAAAGGGATTATATATATTAATCATTTCTGGATCTTCATTATTTACGTATTGCTATTGACACATGAAACTGAATGATTTCTGTTATATTTAAATAAAATATTTTTATATAATTTCTACAATTTTTATACAATATATTTTACATAATTATGTTTATAAATATAATTATACTGCTTGTTAAAGCCATTTCTTCCAAATATCAACATTTCATTGCTGCATTTTATTATGTATTTTTCCTGAATGTCGCTACATTAAATACAAGATAAACTTTAGCCAGTTGCACTATACAGTTAATACATATGCAGCTAAACTGCATAGGTTAGTTTCATATTTATTTTGTATCTGGTATGCTGGTATGCTGAAAGCGAGGATAATTAGTAATCAAATGTATAGAAACGTCTTTGTACAGATGCCTCAGGATCGCGCTTATGCACGTCCGGTCGGTTAAAATTGTCTTTATATTGAATCTATAGCCGGTTGATTATTATCCTATTTCAATAGGTCGTGATGGCCGCCTGACAGTAACTCTGTTCTCCGTCTCTCATAGCAATGTCTGTACTACTTATAGAATTGTGCTTACGAAGAATAGCAGCCCGTAGAAGGAAAGTAGAAATGTCCGGTGTTCTTGACAGGTGCTCGCGTATTCACAAACGGACCCTTCGTTGCTAATACATCAATCGCTATACGTTTAAGACCGCGATCGATGCATATGCGCAGATCGCATAATTGAGTCGATAGTAGTATCCCTTCCTTTCTCTCTTTTTCCATTGTTACTTATTTCTTGAAATGCTCGCACAAAAACAACGAACTCCCTTTATTATTTATATATAAATAACACAATTACATATGAAGTGTCTTTAATCACATTTATTCTGTATTATATTATTTACAACTTACACAATTGGAAAATTTGTGTTAAATTTAACACAAGAATATGTTAAAAAGTAATAAATATTATATAAAAAATTAATATAAAAAACATACTAATCAACTTATAAAGATAGATAATCATATTTCTTCATTAAAATTAACATTTGTAATATGTTTTAATAAATTTAACACTTATATGTTAAATTTACACATTTTATTTATTTATTTTGGAATTTACATCTTAAAAAATACTATTTTTATGTTATTTGTTCACTTACTTATAAATTGCGTTATTTTAAAAAATATTAAAAATATTAATTTAACACAAAATATTCAAACACGATCACATTATTAAATTAGCATTCGAATATATTAAAAATTCAATACAAAAGTTAATGACTTGAGTGGACCGTTTCTAATACAAATACAAAATATTTTTTTTACTAATATGCCATTGCATATTTTTTAGATTTTATGACTCATTAGTTTAGATATATTTGCAGATTATACATTTCAGATATATGAAGAGGATCTCGCACTAATTAAAATTGGATACTGGTAAAGTGAATTAGTTTTCATATATAATGTAGTTTATAATGTGATAAATAAAACATGTCATAGACACAAAACTCAATAATAATAGAAAGATAGTATTTACGCTATTGTATATCTAAGATACAACTTGTGTTCATAGAATACTTTGATATTCTATAGATCATAAATTATACATTATTGAGTCTTGTGTCCTATAACATTTTTTATTCAGTACATTATAAGCTACACACTATATGTGAAGACTAACTCATTTCCGAGACCCAATCCATATGATTAGTGCGGGATTTTTTTAAAGATGAAAATTAAAAGAATTTTTAATGTAAAGAAAATGAAAGAGTACAGCAAAAATCTAATAATATCTATAAAAAAACACTCAATCTGGTTAAAATGGTTGATATGGACTCAACAGAGCGATTTACAAGATTACGCGGTTTACTTTCACTTTACCTACCTACTCGCGCGCTACTTCAAATTACTTATCGAACGGTGAGTATCGAGAGTAGGAACGGAACAGACAACACAAGCTGAAATGTCCGATGTACTTGACAGGTGCCAGCTATTCATAGACAGACAGTCCTTCACTTTCAATGCATCAATCTGTGTACATATTCCACATTGCAAGCTCCATACGTATACATACGTATATATACGCGAGATCAAATATTGTCATTGTAGATTTATAGCTAAAAATGATTCATGTTTAAATAATGATTTTCCTTTGGCTGCGTGTTTCTGCAATATAGTTAAAATTCTCCACAGATTTGTATCAGTGATAAAAAATAGCACGTGCAAATGTAAATTTGAATTTAAACATAAAATCACATATAGCTTCTCCGATTAAAAATTTCTGGTTAAAAATAATTTCTAATTAAAAATAAATCTAATTAAAAATAAATTTAAGCTAAATAATATCTTTGATAAAATGTACATATATATATATATATATATACACGAATAATATGTATGCACACAGACGTGAATTACTTATTGAACCGCGCCTTGCGTCTATCGAGAGTATAAACGCGACAGATAGGAAGCTGAAATGTTCAATGTATTTGACAGGTGTCCGCGCATTCGTATGCCCTCAGTCCTTCACTCCTCTGGCGCATCAATCTCCATATATACATTTGGAGCTACAATCGGAACGTGTCGGTGTCATAGATTGGACGATATATTCACATCAGACGCATCTGCATTTTTATTTTGTATTATCGATTACTTCCGAACTCTCGTTTTATGTTTTCGATCCATATGCTCGTGCAATAAAAACGCAACTTGTTTCTTAATATGTACTTGTGCATATATAAATTTTAAAAATATCTATGTATGTCCGTATAAATCTATATAAAAATACATACGTTTATGTGCGTGTATATGTGCGTAGGTAGACGTGCGAGACATCTTATATTTATATACACGTATTTATATGTAGATATGTGAACTTATCATTTTTGGAAAATGTTTCAAAGATAAATAAATAATTACAAAAAAATATTTAAACAAATTTGTTATGATCATTTTTAAATTACACAAACTAAAAATAATTCCATCAAATTCTTTTAGCGTGAAGATGCTTGTAAAATATTCCATTGACAATAAAATATTGATTCCTATCTATTCTTATGACAATAGTCATAAGCATAATTGTAATTGTAATTGTAAGAATTGACTAATCACAATCAAATACGAAAAGAATATGTGATTGTAATTAATCAATTCTTACTATGCACTTATAATTATGCTATGTAATTATAGAATAGGCAGAATAATAATAATTTATCTTGCTCATGTAATATATAGATTAGACTGGGTTGTTCCATCTTTCAGTAAACTTCAGCTCATTGTCTTACTCTCTTATGCTCTTACTCTTTCACTCTTTTGTTTATCCAGTACATAAATTACCACATTACAAACATAATTTATTCGAAGCTGGAACAACCGGTTCTTAAATTTTTATTTATACATTTAATTAATCATTTTATTAAGATAATGTATACATGGCTATTTATAAATAAATACACGTGGAGTCTGAATAATTTTTGCTAGTCTTATGTGTATAAAAACTCGTCGAGGTTTCTGGTAAAACGTGATGTTGTGTGTATAGCAAATTACTTATTGAATCAGATTATATGTATGAGCTAGACAGGAAGCAGCCGATGCGCTCGTCGGATGCTCGTATTTACAAGCAGCAGTCTATGCTTTTACCGCATCGATCGCTATGCATGTATTTAAAGTTATGATCGAATTATGCTTGCTCATCGATCGCATGATTTATAAACGTACAACGCCCAAGTAGACCTATCTATTATACTTTTTTCCGATTAGTGGTTACTGTTAACAGAAATTCCTATTAGAAAATGATGTAAAATATTGGATAGCCTTATGTAATTTTGTCGCGGAAAATATGTAAAATTATTATCACGAATTGCAATGAAAATCGATTTTC
>Ga0157363_1006736_pt1 | contig 10846 bp, 7 predicted proteins | sample AttsexASBM1_FD_111477 | JGI IMG/M metagenome (GOLD analysis project Ga0157363, IMG submission 111477) | Fungus gardens microbial communities from leaf cutter ant in Ribeirão Preto, State of São Paulo, Brazil - Atta sexdens ASBM1 | ecosystem: Host-associated > Fungi > Mycelium > Unclassified ...
ATTTTGTAAATAAAAAATGTTAATTAGTAGTTCTGCAGTGAAATGTACAATAGATGATTGATCACGCTAATTAATATATTTGTGTACGCCGTTCTTCCTTTCAAGTTTTATGCAAAAGTAGCGCGCAATTTCATAAAAAAGTGATAGGAAACGGAGCAGAATTTTTATACGTTAGCATAAATGGGCCTTTGTGTTTAGGGGTATTCAATTAAATAGATATACCGATGTACAACATGTCAAGAGAGTATGAATAATTCTCTCTTAGATCTTCAATTAACGTCTTAATGAGCGCGTTATCTTCTAACGTATCTTCGTAATAGCGCATCTGATCGTGTTACGTTCCTAATATGCGGAACTATTTTTAAGTTTTCGGCCAGCTTCACAAAAATAAGCGCAACTGAAGATCCTATCGGATCAGCAACAACATGGTGCCCGGTCAGACGGACATTGTTAGCAGAGCGGATATTTTTAACCGTGGCTGCATGCAAATATATAACTAACTCTAGTTATATTGAGTCGCGGCTTCGTGACCGATCCGCGTTCCTTCTTAGTTCCACTCCTCTTTGTACTCATTAATTTGCAATAATAATAATAATAATAATTATTATTATTATTATTAATATTTCTTCACTGTAGATAGAAATTCTGAACTCAATTTTGCAAAAGTATAAAGTGTTATTTAATATTAACTTTGACTTAATTCCTTCTGACCACGTTGGTATACGTGAAAATATGATGCTTATCCTTAAAGGGTTGAAACCGTAAATGAATCTTTTTTGTTGCGCAATCAACCTCAAATATCCGTGAACGATATTTCGCAGTGGGCTTTTACAATGTTGAATTAAAATTTTTCTTAAATAGCGAGTCTTATGACGTACCCGACAAGTGTCATCTAAGGTGTATAAAAAAATTGTCACGATTATGCAAGCATGTAATTGAATTGTAACAAAAGGTACATAATAGCAAAATATGTATTTAGAATTACGAAGTTAGTATAATCGCAGTTGTTGACAATCGCAATTGTGATTATATATGTTAAACTCTTACTCCTCAGGGGTGAGTATCATCTCTGACTTTTTTTTGCGGCCTCGCTTCTTTGGCTGATGCGCCAGCTGCGGATTGACGTTGGCAGCGCCGTTCATCACAAGATTCATCTGATGATGTTGTGGCCCGGACAGCGCCCCGGGCGGCGTCGTGGGTGTACCTAGCCCAGGTTGGGCGCCGCCCGGACACGTCATGCTCTCAGGATTGCCGCCGCCACCGCCGCCTGGACTGCTTGCTGTCCTTATGCCACCCATCGACATCTCTTCGTCGACAAACGAATATGGGTCCACCGGCGTCTCGCATTTTATCGCGACCTGGAAAAGAATGTCAGCAGACATTGGTGGATACGTTGAGCTTATTATATTCGGCGCCGTTCTGTCCCGCTGGGATAATGCAAGGATTTTGGAATCTAGTCGAAGAATCGCAACCAAATGGTACGGAAGTGCTAGAGATCAAGGACGGTAGATAGGAAGATTAGAGAAAGTGTTTGACGTTTCTGTTTCTTCGTTGAATATTTCAATTCTGCGGAGCATCTTGATTCATAATTAAAAATCGTTAACCGTATCTAATATATAATCTAAAAAAAAAAATTAATATAAGGCTTCAAATATTTCACGATAAATTCCGATGCGATATTAAGGGTAAACCTTATTACAAGGGTAAACCGTATATTTACTGACCGAATTTCTCGCGTTTTCCTGAATAATACATGCGGGCAAAAGAAAGAAAAATGCTGGCGCACCAGTCACGGCGAATTATCCTTGTGATATCTCGAATCGCGATGACGGTTGATGTTCCAGCCTAATTTAATTCTACCTCGAAATTACGCCGCGAAATTTTTCGTCGCGTCCGCAAGTTTCGCAGGTGGTCGGCTGCGGAAAAATGAAATTTCTCCTGAGCACGTACAATCCCGACGTAAAACATGTACCGACGATCACGAACACGTACAGTGGCGATCATAAAACGTACGTATCCCAACCGGTGCTATATGTATGTATATTTCTCTCTCTCTCTCTCTCTCTCTTCTATCTCTCTTCTGTCTCTCTTGATGCCCTTGGGGAAATAGTAATAGCGCAATTGCCACATGGACCGAAAATACGCGGCCACGTACAACGTATCAGCCATTCGCGGTTGTAAAATGTGCAGCTGTGTCTCTTTTTTTGCAAATTGCGCGTGTTACGGACTGACGCGATCACCGTTCTTCTCCCGTTGCATTTTTTGTACCGTCTGCTTTTTGCATTAGCTAAAATCAACTGAGGTTTCAGTGATTTTCTACCTCTTTTTGAATATGAAATTAGAAAAAAATAGAAGAAGATTCGTAACATTGGCTACATAAGCTAATTGCTTTGGATGAATGACAAGCTTTATAAGAATTGAATATCTGACAAGATGTGAAACGCGCACGTCAGTAATATAAAGGAGGTCAAATTATCTGGAAAGTTCTTTACGTCGATAGAGTTTTGTCGTGATGATATTAACGAGGTTGGTATTAGATGATTAACGCGACAGGTATCCAAGTGACGTTTTGTTCTCTGACTCTTCTCGACGTTCGCGCAAAAATCCGATATCGTTTACTAAAATAAATGCTTCAAGCGCTATCCCGCTCGATGAAATCAGAAATTATTCAACAATTCCGTTATTGTATTCTGAAGGCTGTCAATAATGCGATAATTTAGCGTATCAATATTCGCATATTCACCACTCTTAATTTTAAATGTTCTCGCTATCATTTGTTCATTTTAGCAAATGTGGATGCAAAATATTTCGTACAATTGGCGAAAACGCAACGTCTACTTCCCGTGTCTATTTTCGTTCACAAATATATAAGAAAAATAGTGCTTTTGTAACGAGTCGCATTTAATGTTCACTCGGAAAGAACCCCCGTTGCTTTTTTCAACGCCCACGGAAATGAAAGCATAAGAGATTACGTGAATCCGACGGAGGTTTTTTATCGCAATACACATAAACATACTTTCGTTTGCAATTTTCGACCTGGTCTCCCGACTATGTGATACTTTCCTAGTCGGCATATCCGCGCTCTTGACCCGGTGATAACCCTGCAAAATCGAGGTCGAAATCCCACGAAGATAAGAGCCGCACTGACTGGTAGTTACCGATAACACGTTATCCCTACCCTTTTTCACAGGGCTCGGATTTCGCTCGAAAGTCACCGACAATATTCCACACGATAAGAACATACGTTCGCGCATGTCCCATTGTTATTATTTGCAAACAAAAGGACCGTGGCGAGTGTCGCGAAAGTAACGCACAGATTTGTTTTACCAGCGATGTTAAAGCACAATATTTGCGTTAAAAAAATAGGTAAATATAGGAAATTTTTATTGCGAGACATTGGGCAAAGGATGTTTGTTTATCGATTTGAAGAGCCATTAATCTATACGTTTCGGGAAAATATCCGTCGCGCCGTTGTGTTGTGATAATAAAAGCAAACGTACATCACCGCTTATCTAACTCCTCTTTTTCGTCTGTCTTTCCCAAGCAATAATTGAATTACATTCAAAAGAAAAAAATCAATTATATATAAAGAAAAATATATAGAGAAATCGAAATACACACACACACACAATAATTCGATCTTATTAATTTTTTTTCTATAAAGATAATGCAACTTTCGTGAAAGTGACGTTCCTTTTAGGCTATTCATTTCTTCAATTGTCTCGGAAAAAGGAATCTATACCATGAATGCCTGGCTCGTTTACGCAGAAACAATTGGACGTCACAAAATCTAGGGAAGGGTTAAGTAAAACAATGTGAAATAGGATCGAGAAAAGAGAAGCGTGATAATGCGAACTCGATAAATCCGGGACGTGTTCACGGTTAACAATTCGATCAACGGAAATTCGCTTCGCTCGTCGGCCGTTCATTCGTTAAAATGAGGAGCCGGTAAAACCGAGATCGATCGGTCGTCACGTCACGAGATAATTTTCGAGAAAAAGACTATCGATCCCGACAGCAGATAACAACTTTGCGGATATAATGGCAATTTAATATCGGATGAAATTTCTGTAATTCGCGCGCGATAGCGCCGATAGCCAAATTGGGGGAGCTGGGCAACCTGCAATTAATTCATGAGCGGAAAATGTGCGTTCTGATTGAAATCCCTGAAAATTACCACCGTCAAAATATTCAACCGAACACATTTGTAAAAGCTTTTATTTTGCCGGTTTGTAATGCGAAAAAGCCAAAAGCCGCTGGAAGGCTGCAATAACTCCCTTTCTGTATTTCTTTCGCAATATATGAATTATATCTTGTATATAACTCTTGATGCAGATATATAAATATATAGGTATCATGAAATGTGTCATTTAAATTTGCTACTTTTCGGGAAAAATTCTCTAAGAAATTAATTTCTATTTTTTCCTTTCGTTAATGAATCTGGTTTTCATTATAAAAATATAAAAGGATTTTTCATCGAACAACGTGAAACCGGTGAAACGCTGAAATATTATGAAATTATATTTCCATGATATTTATTAACAGAAATTTTTTCATCGCACGTTTTGCGCTAAATTTCGTAATTACGTAACAATCAAAGAAATTACACAGATATAAACGTTCGCGGAATAACTCGTTTAAAGATCTCTCGTCCGCGTATTAACTGGAAAATAAGTAACACCGCGTGTGCGGGGCCCATCCACGGCTTTCATTGTACCGCAACAGAGGTAATGTTGCGTAAGTAGATCGTAAAACTAACATGAAAATGCAAATCGCTGCGCGCGGCATTGCGAAAATCCCGGAGTGACGATTGCGTGCGTCTTTATTGCAATTTATTGCTCATAATTTTGATTGCGAGGTGCTAGATACGCCAATACAGCGGTTCCTAATGAGAATCGTCTGCGTTTTTTATTGGCTAATAAGTTTGATGTTTTATGTGCGTTTTTTTTTTCTTACGTACGTAATAACATATATTTTCTCTATCGATTATCGAGTATCGCTGAACATACGTCACAATACGTGATCGCAAAGACTTATCATAGTTTCATATCGACTTCGATCGCATTATTTCTTATTTAATTATTACTTGTTTATAAATATCATCGTCTCTGAACTACAGATTTTAAATCGCGCACTTTATCGCGTTATAGAATTTCGAGATAATCGTATCGTGTGGACAGTAAATTTTATATTATTATCAATGCGTTACACGAGCATTATTTTATTACAAAAGAGAGTATTTAATCGTTTCGAATATATATATATCAAGGATTTAAATTTTTTATATATTCACGTAGATAATCGAAAATATACGAGCGTTAATTTCAGCTTGTTGTGTTAAATTAGATGAAATGTTACATATAATCCAAAATTCTGACGTAAGATCGATTGAGAATATGCCGTACGACCATCACACGCAACCTCACGGTATAATTACAAGCAATCACACGAATATATACATATTCTGCAAGCGTAGCATTATATTCTCGACATTTCAACGTTGTAATTTAGCCGCAAAACGTCTCAATTATAGTCCTTCAAACATCACGATTTTGTGATACGAGAGATACATCTTTTCTCGAGATACTTTCCGATGTTCCTCTGATTATTTTTGAGACATCGTGATAATTATGAGTCGCTATGTAAAAGAGCTCGAGGGAAAAGAACGAGATGGCAGGGAGGAGTAAGGGGGGGCTGGTCAGAGGCGGCAGGGTAGGCAAATATGAAAAACTCACCTGTCCGAGAGTGGAGGCGGTCGAGCCCGGCTGCTGGGGTTGATGCGCTGTCGCCGATATCGGCGTGAGGGGCGTGTGCGGCGTGTGCGGTGTGTGCGGCGTGTGTGGTGTCAGCGGCGTGTGATACTGCTGACTGCTGTCACCGCCGGTGCTCCTCATCTCGAGGTCCGGACTCGTCTCGTAACCGTCGTCCCTCGCCTCCTGCTTCACCATCACCCCTGCACACAGAGACAAGGATAGGGCGACGCCCTTTAGATTTTCGGAGCTCGTTCTCATCGTTCCGACACCCCGGGAGCTTTCTCGAGCCTCCTGGGCGTCGTGGAGCGAAAAATTTTCTCACGCGACAACGTGCCGCGCGCACCACGTTGTTGCGGTGATTAACTCTTTATAGCTGCGCGCGATAATAACTCCCCATCCCCTGAGTTCACTCTGTGAGGAGTTAAGGAAAAAAAAAAAAAAAAAAATGCAGAATGAGCAACTGAAGTTGGAGCGGAACCTTGAGAGTGAATTACTTATTAATGCTCGAAAAAAATACTAATTAAATCACTACTTCTATTAATATTACATTTACATCGTGATAAATTGTGGAACAAGATTTCTTTCACCTAATTTTAGTTCCTCAGCTCAACACAGACATCAGACTCCCCTGACGGCTCGTTAATCATTCCCCAAGTGTTTCTTCTATTTTCCTTCTGCGTACATACACGTTAACTAGCACGAATTATCGCGCTATTAATTCGCGCAGGAACTCCTGTCACTCATCTCGTCGTATTGTGAAATACTTCCTCCGCGTAACTGAGAGAGCAAATGAGTGACTCATCGAGTATCGTCTAACTCTAATCTCGGCAGCTACAGGTAAACAGGCACCAGTTGAATTTTCTGCTCGGGCTAGATACAGCTACCAAGCGGTTTGCCAGGGATCAAAGTGCGCTTCGAACTTTCGATATTTGTTCGCCAACTTTTTCAAACGATCGAATTTATCTTTTCTACGGCTTTAAAATCGGGGGAAAAAGCTTGATAAGTTGTAACTTTCTCCTACGGCTTCCCGTCGAGATGAAATTTACCGCTGTGTATCACCGATGAAAAATAATTCTTGACAAGATTGTGCAAAATAACCTTTCATACTTTTCAAATAAAAAGTTCTAAGAGTTGAAAATGATTTTTATTGACTGACGAAAGTTTCGAATCTACGTTTCATTTGATTTAATTGCTTGTTAACGAAAGATCTTGTTTATTTTTTTCATCAATTGTAAAAAATAGTTTTAAGTCCGATATAAAAATGAGTATCTTACCACGTCGAAGCAGCTGGCGGTAAAGAAATGAAACGTCATTAAAGACATTGTCCATCAATTCTATAATACACAGCGATAATAAAGCTCAAAGTAATGCCGATAATTTGATGGGGAATAAATAAACGAGGCATTTAAGTGATTTAAAAGATTATTGTATAATCCTTGGGCCGAACCGCAACCTTTCGCTCGGTTTAGTATCACCCCGAACAAGTTTTATTGCCGGCGGTATCGTCGATGGTAATTTAATAGCTGAGGAGTACCGAGAGAAACGAGTTAATCGCTCGTCAGAAGATTTACCGGTTAGCCGTTGAAAGCCCCCGGTAACGGCAAATACATTAAAACCCAGCCCACTCGCGCCCATCCGCTCGCTGTCCGACGACGCGTAGAATTGTTCAATTGACCCAGAGAAAAATATTCCACGGATTGATGACTGACAGCCCGGTGAGACGGCGTGTTTGTAATTGGCCTCGGATTTTGCCCCGCGCGTATATTTCGGCACGATTGTCGTGCGCCCGCCACACGCATCGCCGATAACGTGCGCCAACCTGTCCGGATCGGTCTCGCTCTCGGGAAATATTTTTTTACAATTTCGCGCCAATTGTCGGTGATATCAACACGGTTCCACGATCTAAACGATTTCGCGAACACCGCTTGCTTTATCTGCTAGCAGATTCGGCTTTTCCTTCCGAATCACCGTGAAATTATTCATCGAATAATCTTTGAACAGCACAATTCTAAAATGCATTTTATGCAATTCCAAATTTCACTTTTTTAGTTAGAGATGACACATAGTGTTGAAGGACTCGTATTATAAGCTACTCTGAGATGTTCAGAGAGCATTATTTCATCGTTAATTTATATACTGAAAAAACATAGACATTTCGAATATGTTTCTTAACTAGAAACGAACAAAATGCATTTGTTTAACATTTTTAGCAATTGTTTAACAATTTTGTTTAATATTTCACATCCTACTGATTGGCATGTATTATTATTTTCTGTAAAGTGTATAATTTTCTCGTGTGGTATTTCTTTTTTTCTCGTTTTCTGAAAATTATAAATTTTGGAGAAAACGCAAAAAAATCTAGCAAAATCAAATACCAAAAATTGAAATTACACTTAAAGGGACCCGCGTTAGTTGCGTTTCATGAAAAACTCGAGATTTCTGTGCCATGTGTTTTCCGTATCTATATGGCGAACGTCCGCGATGCAAAAGTATCGCAAATAGAAAGGCGTGTGATACTTATGAGAATTCCATTATAATGAAAATTAATTTCGTAATAAGCTCGCGTTGAAATGAAGCTTTTTCATTGATTGCGCGTTCCGCGCAATTTCCGAGCGCTCGTGCGCGCTCGCCGACCCTTTTTCGTCGTGAAATTCCATGCGAATCTGTTTAATGGCTCGCTCGCAATCGCGAATAAACGCGGGGACGAGCTTTTTGTAGAGCGCGGCGTGTATGTACATGCATGCACGTGCGTATGTATGAGTCGTCGCGACCGCACGTTCGTCGCACGCGCGCGACTCTCTCTCTCTCTCTCTCTCTCTCGCTCTCGCCACGCGGAGCTTGTGTCATACAGTAGCGAAAAATATAAAATTAATATTGTATCTGATCCGTGCGTGGATATCTTTCTCTCTCTCTCTCTCTCTGTCTCTGTTTCTGTCTCTGTTTCTCTGGATATCCTTTTGCCGCGATAATCGCACGATATTGAATCGTCATGAGGCGGATAATTTTTTCCCCCCTTCTGCGCCGAGAGACTGCCCGCCCGGCTAAAATACCAGAGTCAATATTTTCAAATATCCGCCCGACGTTTGATATTTGCAAATTATACATGTATGAGGACTGTGCGTGCGAACGAGCGAGCGAGAGAGCCGTGAACCGCGCACGCGATCGGCTCGCGCACCAGTTTATGAAAGAGAATTTAGCCAATAAATTTAATGCAACGCTAATTTAATCGGAAGAAAATTTTGCCAGGCAATTTTTTTCGGGACCCGCTAATTAATGAGCACCGGCATGCGGCTCTCTTTCTCTCTCTCTCTCTCCACTTTTATTACGAGTCGCGGCGGCTTTATTGCCAGTACGCGGTCGGTAGTAATTAAATGCAACGAACGCGCGAATGTTGCGCGGCATATTGAATTAGCGGAATTGTTTTCGAATCTTTTGCGGAGAGAGCGAGATCCACAATGTCATCGTCCACGGCGATGTCCAACGTCGGGGTCTTTTTTATTCTTACCTTGAGAACTCGCGCAACTCATTGTCGTTGTGCCGTTTGGTCCTCCATTCTGCACCGGTGATGGATACCTGAAAATCAAAACGAAATCTTGAGCACTTTTACAGATTCATAAGATATTTTTTCTGAATAATAAATATTTGCGATATATAAAATTATATTAATAAAAAAGGAAGAAAAATTGTAAAAATATATCAAGTAGTATTGTTCACGGTTTATACTTATTGTGAAATGTTTTTGGTTTTTCAGACGCGGTTATTTCGGATCACCAGTATGCCGCTCCGCAGCAACAGGTAATACTGTTCGATTGTCTATTTAATGATAAGCTATCTTTTAAGATTTAACGATGTCCATCCGGACATATGCATCGTGTCGCATAGTTAAAATCGACGCGAAACGTGATAATGGGATTATCGTAATTTCCTCGTACAGTTATTTAATCAATCTTAAGCATGTGTGTACATATAATTTCGTAAATTTAACTTCTCATTAAAACGACCAATCAATAATCTAGGAGCTAATTACGTATTATTTCAATATCCTTTTGTCAGCGTTTTTCCAACATAATTTAACATTTTATCGAATTTTCCTTTGATATTGAAAATATCGAATATTACATTTGACAAACCCATTACGAAAGCGGTACTTAATTTAATTAATTTTCAAATTAGCTGTAATGTTCTTTTAGTTAGCTCTTCCCTGTCACATTTAAAAGGGAAAGAGCCTCGGAAACGGTTTTTCTCTAATTAAAATTTCCGTAATGTGATTGTCCTTTATCAAGATAGTTTCTTGTGTATGTTTTCATTTATGTCAGTAGCAAAAAGGGATTGTAAATCTTTTCCGCTTTAATTTACGTTCACGCTCGTGCCACGATTTTGGATTATATATGTCACACTTTCTATTTTTTTATATATTAATTTCTTTACGCGGTTATCACGCAAATATCCCGCTGCCGTATTTCCTAAAGTTATTACACAGACAAGACAAGTGGATGAAGACTCTGCAAGTTTTATAAGTTTTAGTTCATGTGACGTAACATGGCGCTTCAACTTTATCCTGAGTTTTTCCTTTCATTTCATTAAAACTTCGCGAGAAAGAGAAGCGTCGTACAAGTTAGTTAAAAAGCGTTGCGGCGGCGGTTATCGAAGAGTAATTATTGTTGCGTATGTTAAAAAATTCGTTAGAAGCACGATAAGATGTGTAAAGTAATATCATTTAATTTACGTTCAACTGTACGACGTATTGATCTCGATTACGTCACGGACGAGGTAATAAAGATACGCATTAACAATTTAAATACAATGCTGATGCAACGATAACGCACGTCGTAGCGCAACTTTATTTAACGGTTACAGGATAGCGTCGTTTTATTTTATTGTAAAGTACTTTGAAAATTTTTTTAAAAGCGGAGAAGAACAATATAAATTCTAGGAAATTAATATTTGCGCTGATAATCCTGAGGTGCAGATGGGCAATTTGCATTTATCATGGGTGCAACGTCGATTTTTCAAAATTTATCTTTCCGATATACATGCAGACCACTCAATTAGGGATTATTCAAAGGGGAAAAAAGGAATGTCGATTTATAACG
>Ga0157363_1006737_pt1 | contig 10846 bp, 12 predicted proteins | sample AttsexASBM1_FD_111477 | JGI IMG/M metagenome (GOLD analysis project Ga0157363, IMG submission 111477) | Fungus gardens microbial communities from leaf cutter ant in Ribeirão Preto, State of São Paulo, Brazil - Atta sexdens ASBM1 | ecosystem: Host-associated > Fungi > Mycelium > Unclassified ...
AAAAAAAAAAAAAAAAAAAAAAATATATATATAAATATATATATATATATATATATATATATATATATTAAAAAAAAAAAAGAAAAAAATTTTTATATAATAACGGCGTTTTTTTTATAATTAATATTCCGGCGATTTATGATTCCTTTTTTATGGAAGCAAAGAATGACTTCATGTGAATACGGAATTTCCAAATTCTATTTAAAAATTAAAGAAAAGAAAACCGCTTTTTAATAATTAAAATATTTTAGATCATGTAATGATTAATTATGAAGGTCAATATAAATTTACCTACATTAAGGCCCGCTTACTACGTATTGCGTTTTTAACGCAAGTCCTCACAGATGTAACTCTGAGTATCACGATTTTAAAAAATCCGAGAAAAATCTGAACAAATGGTAAGAACTACTGCTGACAAATTTTTTGGAAGATCATGACTAGCGAACAGTATTTATATAGGGTAAAAGAAAAGAAGAATATTAATGGAGAGGGTAGTTCTATGTATGAGTAGAAGAGATTTTTCCGATGATTGGTAAGATTTCAGGAAAGGGTTCTGTGTCACTTTGTTTAAGTAATAATCTTGTCGTTTAATATGGATCATTTCAGAGACCATTCTTTTATAATAAGATTGTTCCGAATTGAGAATATTAACATTTTTCCAATTAATTGTATGATCATGATCAAGTTTGTGACGAGAGATGACAGACAAAAAATTAGTAGATTTTTTTAAATTATTTATTTGTTCTTTTAAACGCGTCCTTAATTTTCTTTTTGTCTGTCCTACATAAGAGTAACTGCAACTATGATAATTAATTTTATAAACAACATTAGAATGTTCTTTTTTTTTTATTTTGTCTTTGCCTGTTTTAATGAAGTTGTTCATACAATTGGTTTATAAGCTATGTTGAAGTCGAATTTTCTTATAATAGATTTGAATTTTATAGAAGGGATTTTATAGAAATAGGAAATGGTAAAATATTTTTTAACAATCCTGGAGGAGTTGGCTGTCTTTTTTTTCTCCCTGATGTTTTCAAAATTGCTTTTGGACGATAACGCTTTGATTCTGTTGTTAATAGTTGTAAATAAAAATTCGGATGGATATCCTTCTTTCTTCTTTTGGAGAATATTGATTAGGGAAATAATATTATTCTCATAGAATTTTGGATGGGAAAGGAATAGAATACTGCCCAATTACAAGACCCCTTTTGTGTTCAACGGGATAATTAGAAAAGTAATTTAAATATCTTCTAGAATTTGTAGGCTTTCTGTAATTGTCAAAAATAATTCTCCCATTTTCGATGAACAGTTTTACATCGAGAAAGTTTATTACTCCATTATCGCTATATTCGATCGTAAATTTTGATTCTTTCATGATAGAAGAGTTAAAAGAGCACAAAATTGTATTAATATGCTCGTTAGGAGCTGCAATGATGATATCATCAACATAGCGATGATAGAATGGAACATGTATTGTTAGTGTCTTAAAAATGCTACATTCCAAGTTTTGTATCACCAAATCCGCTAGAATTGGAGAGAGAGGAGATCCCAAGGACAGACTGAATTATTATTTATTCATAAATTTCGTTATTGAATTTAAAAAAAGTAGACTTTAGAATAATTGAAATTGCTATTTTAAACTTGTGGAACGGTATTGTCGTGTTATTGCATATCTTATTTTTCCAAGACACTTTTTAAAATTAGATCGTTAGGAATGTTCGAATACATCGAAGTGATGTCGAATGATACGATTTGATAATTTTCTTGTAAAGGCATACCATTAATTTTTCTGACGAGAAACTGTTTTTAATATAACTAAATTTTTTTTTATTGCTTTTATTTTTTTTTTATTGCTTTTATTTTTTAGGAAGGTGGACAAATTGAAGAGAGAATTGTTTATGCAACTAACAATCATTCTTAAAGGACAATCATCCTTATGTACTTTAAGGAACCCATAAAACCTTGATAAATCTCCGTCCGATATATACAATTTTTTTATACGTGGATTGATCAATATAATCTTTAGTTCTCCACCGTGTTAAAAGTATACGCGTTTTCATCCTCAGTTTGCTAGTCGGATCTTTTTTTATCATTTTATAAATATTATTGTCAGACTCTATTTCGTAAATTTTTTCATTGTAATCCTTAAAATTTAGTATTACAGTAGTACTACTCTTATCTCAGCTCTAGTAATTAACAAATCAGGATGATCATCAACAAATTGATTGAGTTCTTTGAGCCCTTTTTTCAAAGTGGAATTCGAATTATTTGGGTAACTAAATTTTATATTTTCGAGAATGGATATAACATCTTTTCTAATGGAAGTCTTTGTTTTTTTCATCTAATTTAGCTAAATTATTCTCTATATGTTTGATATATTCAATAGTTATTTTTCCTTTATTTGTAACATTATTTGGTAGATTGAAATGTTGACCTAATTGTAAGATGAATTTAGCATTCTCCAGAATGTCAATACTGCTGAGATTGATCAACCAGTTGTTTATAATCAAAACAAAATTCTCTCGGACTGATATTTACATGATGTGTTAACAATAGAATTATTTTCTTTAATGTCATATGTAGAAATATTATTAATTTTAATCGGGAACAAAATCTTTTTGGCGATCACCAATAAGCCGTTTTGTAATAGCAATACTATAAGCAATATTTTTAATATTTTCATTTTGAAAACGCAATTTAGCAGACATTCCTAATGATTTAGTTTTAAAAAATGTCTTGGAAAGATGGGACTTGATATGCAATAACACACAATACCGTTCCATGAGTTTCAAATTCTATTCTAAAATCTATTTTTTTTAAATTCAACGAAATTTATGAACAAATATTCGGTCTGCTCATGGGATCTCCTCTCTCTCCAATTCTAGTGGATTTGGTGATACAAGACTTGGAATGCATTTTTAAGACACTAACAATACATATTTCACTGTATTATTGCTATGTTGATGACATCATCATTGCAGCTCCTAACGAGCATATTAATACAATTTTATGCTCTTTTAATTCATCTATCATGAAAGAATCAAATTTACAGTCGAATATGGCGATAAAGGAGTAATAAACTTTCTCAATGTAAAACTTAATGTTAATGTCGAAAGTGGGATAATTATTTTTGACAATTATAGAAAACCTACAAATTCTGGAGGATATTTAAACTACTTTTCTAATCATCCCGTTGAACACAAAAGAGGTGTTGTAATTGTAATTGGGCAGTTAGACAGAATTCTATTCCTTTCCAAAATTCCATGAGAATAATATTATTTCCCTAATCAATATTCTCCAAAAGAAGAAAGAAGGATATCCATTCGAATTTTTATTTACAACTATTAACAACATCAACAGGATCAAAGCGTTATCGTCCAAAAGCAATTTTGAAAACTTCAGGGAGGAAAAAAAAGATATTGCCAACTCGGATTCCTCCAGGATTGTTAAAAAGTATTTTACTATTCCGTATTTCTATAAAATCTCTGAAAAATTCAAATCTATTACAAGAAGATTCGACTTCAACATAGCTTATAAACCAATGAACCACAGCTTATGAACAATTTCATTAAAACAGGCAAAGACAAAATCAAAAAAGAATTAACTTCTAATGTTGTTTATAAAATTAATTGTTATGATTGCAATTACTTTTATGTAGGACAGACAAAAAGAAAATTAAGGACGTGTTTAAAAGAACAGATAAATAATTTTAAAAAACCTACTAATTCTTTGTCTGTTATCTCTCGTCACAAACTTGATTATGATACAATTAATTGGAAAAATGTTAGTATTCTCAATTCAGAATAATCTTATTATAAAAAAATGGTCTCTGAAATGATCCATATTAAACGACAAGATTATTGCTTAAACAAAGTGACACAGAACGCTTTCCTGAAATCTTACTAATCATCGGAAAAATCCCCTCTACTCATACATAGAACTACCCTCTCCACTAATATTCTTCTTTTCTTTCACTCTATATAAATATTGTTCGCTAGCCCTGATCTTCCAAAAAATTTGTCAGCAGTAGTTCTTACCACTTGTTCAGATTTTTCTTGGGTTTTTTTAAATCGTGATACAGAGTTACATCTGCGAGGTTAAAAATACGTAGTAAGCGAGCTTTAATTTGAATTTATATTGACTTTCATAATTAATCATTGTATGATCTAAAATAGTTCAATTATTATAAAGCGTTTTTCTTTTCCTTAATTTTTAAATAGAATTTGGAAATTCCGTATTCTCACGAAGTCATTCTTTATTTACATGAAAAAGGAATCATAAACGGAACATATTAGTCGCCAGATGCGTTATTATATAAAAATTTTTTTTTCCTTTTTTAATATATATATATTTGTTGGTAAATTTCATTCTCTGAACTTTATCTTACTCAATAACGTGTACCACAAACGATTGGAAAGAAAAAGAATTTGTTACTATCTTATTGATTTGCGATAATTTTTTTTAATATCTTGCACTTCTTTCTTTGTCATCTTGGTATTGTATTAACTCTTTTTTTGACTAGTGATTTTGCGTTCTTACTTAATTAACTTGTTTGTAATCCTTTATTGTTATTTGTATGTATTAATGATGGTCAAATCTTGATCGAAACGTCTATGTTTTCTTATAGAATAATAATAAATATTTTCGTTTCAATATCTGTCATCGTGGCTGCATGCTCCTTATTATTTATATTTGCATTATTAAATCACCTTCAAACATTTAAATTATGTAAGATTGTAAAAATGATACCCACTGTCAATATTATTGATTTAATGTTATTCATTGTGTAAGAATCGCATTACAAGGACGCTACTGAAGCAACACGCATACGCTAAAAACTTGTCCCGTCTAACAACATTGGTAGGGGCGTACGATTTTTCACGCGAATCTAGATCCATCCACTCCTCTCCCTCTGCCTAGAGACATAAGACACGAAGCAAGATTCCTTTCCTTTACCCTACTCCCTTTCTCGGACTTAATGACTATTCGTGAGAATAGCCGTTTCTCGTGGAAAGTGATACGCCCCATAAATAAGAAGAAAAAAATGGGATAGACTTTGGGTGCATTCCGCTTAACGTTTGCAATGCTCGCGAGCATCATTTCATCCATATTTTTAAATATTAAACAAGAATGAATTGATGCTCGTGAACGTTGCGAACGTTAAGTGGAACATACCTCTTACTTCTTGTGTGAAAAGTGTTATTATGTAAGCAGGAAAAGGGATAGTCTTGAATATATGAATATCACAGTAGTAAGACGTTATTTTTTAAAATCTTTTACGTTAGTAACTTTTTAACGAATAATGAGCGACAGCTAAAACCTGTTAGCACTATTACAGTCACCTTGATAAAATATATTAAGGTTAAGGTTATCAAAGGTTATCAAAGGAGCATTCCCTAAAGTAAATATTTACCGAATTTTTTATTTAACATTTATTAAAATTAAATTTTTACTTATTACATATATATATTTAATATAAAAAAGTAAAAACGGGCAATTACGAATCGTGACTGAATATGATTTTAACATTTTCAAATTGTATATACATTATTTTATCAATTTTTTATCTGAGTTGTAATTTTCTCTAGGATGAAATTTATTTGTCTACCTGCGTGTTCCTGACGTTTTAATCCCATAAGATCATCAAGTACCAACTAGTTATGGGAAAATATTTATTTGTATAATTGGAAATTGACCATTGGAAATCTACAATTAATGCGATGAAATTACAATTTATTTGTTTTTTACACTGAAGATAGTTAGAATGTAGCCGAAATATGCGTGAAAAGAAATTAATTTAGACTTTTAAGACTTAATTTAGATTTAATTTAGATTTTTTTAGACGTTAAGGTCTGTTAATTATTCAACCGCAATATTTACAACATCGATTCCAAATTGTCCATTTTTTTACTTTTTTATTTAATCGTTATTGACTTATGGAATTTTTTTTAAATCCTAATATTTACTTTTCCAACATAAATTTTTGTCTTTATTTTTATTATTTTTGTATGTTCCTTTTTATATTAATTGCCTGCGAATTTTTACTTAGGGTTAATTACCTGAGCGAACTTAGACAGCATAGTAACGTTTTAAAAATATATTTAAAACATACATATTGGACATATTGAAAATCCAGATTAGATCCATGAATATTTTAAAATCGTTTTAAAGATATTCAGTGTTACGATTTTTTAAAAACATTTTAGGTCTCAATGGACTAAAACTGGACTAAATTAACATATTAAACAAATTTTAGATCACAATCAAGACAAAATGATTTTTATATGAATATTATTATTGATTAATATTTTATTTCAGAATACATAATAAAATTATGATAAAAAAAAAGTTTTTTCCTAAATTCGGGAATTAATTTTATAATGCTTTGAAACGATCATCCATCCGATTGTACACCATCATTCTATCCTTGACTTCTGAAATCGTATGGAAACTGCACTTCGATGTTCCACTTATATAATCATGGATGTATAGTTATGATACATCTGTTCAATATGGACCTGATAGAAATTTGTGCAGTTCAACTAAATCCAGTCAGTTATCTAATATTTAATATTGGAACGACTATTTTCAGATTAGAAAATCATACGCTGACAATCATACTTTCACAATATCAGTTATATTGGATATCTCGTCTTCGACTAGAGCTCTCCACAGTCTCTCTCTCTCCTGTCGATAATAGTACGCCATATTGATATGATATGAGTTATGTACCATAATGTACCTAAACAGTATGCAGTATAGACTTTGGTGTCGTTGAAAATTTTCAACACAACATAGATGTTCTAGAGACGTTCGTGGGACGTTCAGAAGACGTCCATACATACTAACAAAAGTGAAACTCCTGATGCGATCTTAAAAAAATTTTCACTTGTCAAGTCAACGAAAACAATAATCGCGAGCAGATTTAGAAAATTTTTTGCATGAAATGAAATATTTTTAAAATGTCCAAATATGAACATATTTTGTACGTTGCATAACATATATTTTTAAAACATTCATACCATGGATGTTCAGACTAAATAAAAACCAGATTTGTACGTCCAATGTTGTGCTGTCTGGGAATATAATCATTTCCCGTAATTTTTAGAATTCATTTTTCAAATATTATGGAGTTTTTGCAATAACGTGAATCCATATACAATACGATGAACGCAAGTCATATTATCCTTTTCTTCATTAATTGTTAAGAAGAAATTAATCTGACCTTAGCGTTCACTGTATCTGGATAAACGTTATTGCAAACTCTCCCTATTATCACGTCACAATTTTGAGAAAAATAACATAACCTTGTGTTAAAGACACAAAGAAACAATTTTGAAAATTTTATGATCGGCAGCAGTTTTTTCGTAATTTCGTTAACACTACGAAAAAGTAGCAACTTTTAATTCTAGAACATTTTATAATTTTGTTTTTGTAACTGTAATCGCAACTGATAGCACATCGCGTTTTTTATTACTGGTGTTATTCTATAGCCAGTCATCTGATCTTGATACTCTGAATATCAGAAAATACGCATCAAATCATTGAGGAATTTCTCTAACTCAAGTTGAGCACCAGGCACCAGTGAGCGTGCCACTCTTCTGTATTTCTCTTAATTATTTTGATAATTATTCTCGACATCTCTTAACGATCTTGCGACGGATGATAGCCAACTGCTCAGCCTCGAAATGGACAGAAATGGTGGGTTACTTGAAGCGAGAATAAATCAGAAGACAAGAGAGAGAAAATTTTAGACTCATATATCAATTAATGATAAAAGAATAACGATAGTATATTTAATGGAGTAGCGGTATGCTAGACGAAGGATTATTTACGTTAAATATTTCATACGCGGTAAAAAAAGATTCGTATTTCTGATATGAGCTCGCCGGAAATCATTGCATCGCGTAACATAAAAAAACGCTAATAACACAACATACAGTCATTATGTTACAAATTCGCCAATCGAACAAAAAATGATATAGTACTAGAACGAGAGCTCTCTATGAAATCTTGTATAAATGACCTTCATTGGTTTATACGAATTGGTTTATGGAATAATCCGATGGAATGACTCGAGTGGTTCTGTCGAAGCAGAGAGAGAGAGAGAGAGAGAGAGAGAGAGAGAGAGAAAGAGAGAGAGAGAGAGGAAGAGAGGAAGTCGATTCGAAACTGCTACTTATCCTATAAGATGGCGATCTAACGCACAAAATGAGACACGGCGACAAGATTGTGGCAAAAGGGCGAGCATTATGTGAAATTACAATGCAGCAATCGAAGCAATTCGAATAAACGATACGCTGCATCCATAGACTTTATTACTCGCGGTAGATCCATATATGTACGAACTATAGCGTTTTTCAAATATAACACATGCAATTCATATGATCTTGCAGTATTGGAGATCGACAGCTTTACAACGACTTAATGCTTATCGATAATTCTTTCTCCTCGATCTCTTTGATAACTATCTGGCAACTCAGCTCTCTCTCTCTCTCTCTCTCTCTTCCCTCTCTCTCTCCCTATCTCTTCCTCTTTCGCTCCTCTCTCTCTCTTTTTCCCCCTCTCTTCCTCTCCCACCCTCCCTTTCTCTCCCTCTTCCTCTTCCCTCAAACATTATCGTATTCAAACGTTTCGATTCACTTTGGACTCATTCTCAGCTAACATAGATCAGGAAACAACTCACATCCCTTGCAGAACAAACATAAAATACAAAAAGCATTCAGCTACGCGCAAGATGTTTTTTGCAAATATATTTAAAATTCTTACGTTAAAAATACAAATTATAGATGTTTCGGCCTATATCAGGCTATCTTTAATATACAATAAAAATAATATAAAAATAGTTCGCAGTCATAAGATTAAAAGAGTTGAAATAAATAAAAGATCAATGATTCTTAATCATATAAGATTAAAAAAATAAATTTTAGTTACAATCTATTTTAGTTATTATTACAATCTATTTTAGTTACTATTACAATCTACGTTTGTGTATATTATCGAAATTCTTGCTTTTATTCTTAATGAGAGATTTTTATATTGAAATATTATGAGACATACCAGATTTCCTTCTAATAAGAGTAAAGAATTCAAATTTGAAAATGTATTGAAAGCAAAAACTGTTTCTTTTTTATGTATCTATATTTTATGGACGTCTGTGTTTGTTATAACGATCCTTAAATTATTCTCTATCAATATTGAGATTATCCTTCTCCATGTGAGACAAACGAGGCAGAATTATTTTTGTTTGTAAAAGTAATGTTTTATCTGAGGATGACCTTCAGTATGTCAGAATATATCCCATCGTTGATCGAGGAAGGGAGCTTAATGGAGAGGATTAAAATTATTTTAGTTAGAGGGGATTTTTAAATAATTGGTAAATATATATCAGGAAAGCGGTCTGTGTCACTTTGCTTATTCGACTCTAATTTCTGTTTTTTAATATGTAACATCTCGGAAATCATTCTTCTATAGTAAGAAGGTTCTAAGTCTAAAATATTAACGTTATTCCAGTCTAGATCATGTTCATTATCTAATCAGTGTTGAGATATGATCGATTGAGCATTGTTTTATGTCTGCCTTATGCTTTTTTATCCGCGTATTCAATTTTCTTTTTGTTTGTTCGACATACGAGGCTTCGCAAGAATTGATTTTAATAGACTACTTCAGCGCTCTTTTTTTTGAATGGTTTTTTCCTGTTTTAATGAAATTATTAAGTGTATTCATTGGTTTGTGCGCAATCTTTATATTAAATTTTTTGACTGCAATTTTAAATTTTTCTGAGATGTTATTGTTTATGAAACAAAAAATTTCTTCTATAATAGATTCTGATATATTCTTATTATTTTGCTCTGAATTTCTTTCTAAATTTTCTGTGTAGGAAAATGATTTTATTCTATTTCTTATAGTGAAAAAAATAAAATCCAATGGATATCCATTGTTAAAGAGTGTGTTAATCATGGAGAAGAGTAATTAAATGGTCTGTCGTAAGTCAGCATTCCAAGTAAGCATTCCAAGAAAACTACAGACATGTCTAGATCCTGGCGAACATTTTGAACATTTATTATAACAATAAAAAAATTTGTTCCAAACAGTCTAACTTATATTGCTTTATATTCCGACACAATAGTTGAATTTTTGAATAACTATTCTGAATGCAAAATTATTCAATGCTCATTGAACATCATCAATGGAATGAATAAAAAATACTCCTTTCCATTAAAACAAATTTTATTGGTAATAAAAAACTAAGGACATTTAAGGTTATTCAAAATCATCAAAGTATGTTCTCCTACTTATCATACAATTATGATAATAGATATCTTTCCCCTATCTATCTCCGTTTTCGAGAAAAACATGGTGATTTTATTAGACTTACTCTGTATATTAACCGTACTGATTAGTGAAATTTGAACATGGATGACTTAAAAGGTTGAAACGTTCGTCTTTATATTATAGTTTATATTATAGTTGGTAAATAACGTTGGAAAATAACATCCAACTTGGCTTGTCCTTCCAGTTCGTATAGAACAAAATATTATATTATATATTATTAGAACAAAATATATTTAAAATTAATTAAATATTTTTAAGTTAAAAACTGATACTTTTATGTGGCATTAATGAAATTTAAAAAAAAATGGTAAATATGCAATATAGGGGAGTACTTTCCAATGACCTTGACATGTGTGATCTAGGTCATGACCCCGAGTGATTTTCAAAAGATAGTTTTAGCGATCACAAACACACAAGTATGCACACACACACACACACACACACACACACACACACACACACACACACACACACACACACACACACACACACACACACACATAACTAAGCGAGG
>Ga0157363_1006738_pt1 | contig 10845 bp, 11 predicted proteins | sample AttsexASBM1_FD_111477 | JGI IMG/M metagenome (GOLD analysis project Ga0157363, IMG submission 111477) | Fungus gardens microbial communities from leaf cutter ant in Ribeirão Preto, State of São Paulo, Brazil - Atta sexdens ASBM1 | ecosystem: Host-associated > Fungi > Mycelium > Unclassified ...
ATGTGTTGTGGCAACCACTAGACTGAATTGTCCAATGATCTCACTAACGAGTAAAGCTCAAAGTGGGCTATGATGTGGGAATTCACAAGAGAACTCGACAAGGTGTCTCTACTTAATTAGTGTCCTATTTATACAAATGTGTCCTGGTCCGTGCTACTACTATCTAAGCCTGCCCGATAGTCTATGCTTCATCCTCATGTCCGCCTCACTCCTTACTCAAGGCTACCATGTGTACTCCAGGTGCCCTGACGTCATCTTCCAGACCCTTCTACTATGTTCTAGGCCTATGACGTCACATCATGTGACCTGTCATGTGCCTTCTTCATCGTCTCTCCAGGAAAATAAAATAAAGAAAAAGAAAAGTAAAATCAGAAAATAAAATAAAATAAAAAATTGTTAATGTCTCATAACACTATGTACTAATGGATGAATACAGATGTAGATTCTTTCCTTATGAATAAATGTTATAGATTTAGACTTGAGGGAGTTGTAGAAGATCCAATACTTAATATGCATTTTTTTTTGCTAATACCTTGTAAGTAGTATATATACTTGCATGATATTGTTTATGTATCTCTCTTACTTTTAATCTTCATTTTCTTTTTTTTTCAATATTTCAGTAGTATTATGCTGCTATAAGATAGTGATACTATTCTCAATTAATGTCTTCTACTTTGTGTTGAAATAGAGGTATATTAGAATGAGACTGGCAATTACCTCAATACACTATGTGAGTGATGTACAAAAAGCCCCTATAATCCATAACACTGCTCTTCATTGTATTCTCTTTAATTTCTTGAAGAATGAAATATAGAAGAGCACTTTTGAAGTACTATAAAGAAAATCCATAAAGTGCAATGGGTATAATGCACATTCTGTATAATAGTCATTTATATAAGAGTAACAAACTCTTAGTAGAGTTGCCCAACATCTTCATACCTTCAATGGTCAATAGAGCTTTGTTAGAACAGAAATGAACATGTTGTTGAAACAAAAGGTTTCTATTGAATATGAAACCAAGATATTATTCTTTGGTTGTAACATAAGACCTTCTAATAAATTAAGATCTAAAGAAGAGAGATTTAAATTCTTGGTAGACCTAGAAAAATAAAAGACCTCTGATTTTCCATGTTTGATCATAAATCTAAATTGTTTGAAAAGAGATGAAAAGGCCATCATATATAAAATAAAGAGTGGAAACAGAAATATTTGGTAAAAGAATTTGAATCCTTTTTTTCAAAAATGTGGAAAATAGAAGTAATATAAAGAGCAGATAAAATAAGAGAGAAAGAGAAATCTTGACCTACATCCACATTTGCTCTGAAAGAAGAAAAAATAAAATTGTTCCAAATTTTTCTATTAATTAAATAGTTGGAAAAGAAAAAGAAAATTCTTAACTTAAAATAAGCTTTGTTCAAAATTATTGGAAGAAGCTGATAATTAAGTAATAAGAAGAATTGAGTGATGTCAAAAGCTAAATACTTGTATGGAAGCCTTTAATTTAGTATGAATAAGATGAGTAAAGTATAATTATACATTTATAGTTGAGCATTGTTCAATCCTCCAAGTTGATTTGGGTGAACAAAATTTGAGAAGATAGATTGAACTTGTAATCTTTTGCTAATAACTTTCTCAATAAGTTTTCCAAGTATATTGAGGAGAATGATAAGTCAAAAAGTCTTTGGAGAATTATAAGCTACTTTGTTTAGTTTAGGAATAATGATTGAAGTGAATATTTTGAAATGCAAAGACTAATATTCAAGATTGATACATGTATTAACAATGTTGATAAAATTAGAGATGTATTTGTTGTTAGCCATCAGAACATTAAGATGACATCAAGAAATGTGATTAGGTTCTAGAGTGGAAGAACTGCTGTATTTTTTTGTGGCATCAATAAATTCTGTCTTAGAAAATATAGTGTTATAGTGTACTTGGACACTAATATTTTTCTTTTCTTTTATCTATTTTTCTTGATTTAATATTTCTTTTCTTTTGATTTTTCTTTTCTTTGACAATGAAGAGATATATGACTGTGATCATATGACATATCACATGATATGAGGTCATAAACCTAGATTCTGGGGAAAGGAACTAGAAAGATGATGTCAGGGTATATATATATGACATAGTATTCTTATAAAAGATATGAGACTGATGTATGGATTATACATGAATATTAGGGTAAGACTATTTATTGTTAGCACAGACCATAAAGACTTTGTATAGATAGGATAGCAATATATCAGGGACTCTTTGTCAAGTTCTCTTGTAATCTCCTATTGATATCCATCTTGAGATTTATTGCTTGTGTAACTATTGGTCTTTTGACTAGTGATTGCCATAACATATTGGTTACTTGCATAGAGATTTCATTGGAATTTTATCAAATAAATACAAATTGACTTGCTGATTTTGAGCAGAGTTGAATGTATGATAAAGAGCTTGTCAAAGGTCTTCTAGTCCAATATACAGTTACTTATTAAATTGTAAAACTTTTATAGCTAACAACTTGTATTTTTTGACCTAGTTCATTAGGTCTCATAGTCTTTTGTTCTTTAATGCAATTTCTTAAATTTTCTCATTGAAGAAAGATCTTTTAGTTTTCTTGATAAACTCTTTGAACTCTTTTCAATCTATTATTGACTAAAAGGCATGCTATGTATTTAACTTTGTATTATACTCCTTATTTTACCATGCTTTAGAATATTTAGTAATTTTGATATATTTGGAGTACTTATTCCAGAGAGATTCTAAGATAATTACATGTTCTTGTATAGTTTTTTTCAGTGATTCTCTATTACAAATATTAGAAGTATCAATATTGCTTATCACGTTCTTAAGCTTATTGATAAAGCCTTTCTCTTTTTTGTTATTCTTGATAATTGTTTGTCACTTGTCTTGAATAATCTCCTCATTAATGATGATATTAACTGTTAAAGAAGTGTTACAACTCAAAGACTTTTAAAGCAAGTCAAAGAGAAGAACTTTGTATTAGAGTTAATATAAGAAAACTCAATGGAGTTTCTAGTATAAAGTTGTCTATTTTATATACTCTACTAGATGGTCTATGCTACTACTACACCTAGCCTACTCTAAAGACCATGTATAAACCATAAGATTAACATGCATTAAGTACATTATATAATATCATTATTTCAGAATATTCTACTATATTCCATCATGGCCATGTGATTGTGTGACTGTTACTGTGACATGTTTGTGACAGTTGTGACCATGATATCATGCTAAACCCTAACCCTAAATAAATAAAAATAAAAATAAAAAAAAGTGAAAAGAAAATAGAAAAACAAAAACAAAATATAGTCCAATATTTGCAACTCTGACAAGAAGTATGGTCTATAAGTCCAGTAAAATAAAATGATTGTTAATTTCTGTTGAGTTAGCTTAAAGAAATATAAGATCAATTACTAAATTAGAATTATTAGAGTTATCAGTATATCAAGTAAGGACTTGAATAAGAGGTATAAACATCCTTAGATCAAAGAGATCAGCAATTTCCATGAGAATATGTTAAATCCCAATCATTATTCCTAATGTTAAAAATTTTTATCATAATAAGAATATTATTAAGATTTACCTCAATATCCTTTAGATATTTTAAGGCATTTTGCTATTTATCTAGATAAATATTAATGATAAAATTAAAAAAAGAAATAAAATTAATTTTCCTACAATTTATAATATTCTTTCTAAGAAAAAATCATAGTTAAACAAGTTGAACATTAATATATATTATGATTCTTGGGTGTTTATTATTATCAACTAATTGTCTTGAAAACATGATCTATGCAGGATGATTTGGAGCACCACTAATGATTCTCACTTTTTCAAATAATAAACCAAGAAAGTTTTTGAATGAAGATAATGTTGAAATTTTTATAATCATATACTTGTTTTACTTACAACTAAGTAGATTGATTTGCATTTGTTTTTATGAAGCTCTTGATACTTCTTTGAATGTCATTTCTTGTTGAACTGATGTTTCCAAAATGGACATATATTGCTGTTAGCTTAATACTCTTCTTTACAATTGATGTACTTAAACAAATGAAAGTACAGTTCTTCTTTTTTTATTCTAAGTTTAGAAGAGTTAGTCTTGAAATTTGTCTTATAACACCACACTATCTCCCTGTAGTATTTGACCTTGTGAGAACTGTTACATTTGAGATATTTAGATTTATATGTATAATATGCAAAAGTCATATGTTTCTATTTCCAATAATTCTTGTATTATAGGATACTAGGGTTTATATTCATGCCCTGAATTGTTGTAATGTGACTACTGATGTTAAAGTATCTGTTAATAAGACTCTTGGCCTTGGAACCACTTTAAGCATCCTATATATCTATCTAAATTACTACCATGTTAGACTTTGAAAAAGCTTTGATAATACATGGTTAAGAAACAAGGACAATACTGTTAAAGATATGAGTAGTTTGAAAAACTTTTTTGACTATGTCTACAGTGATTGGTAGATTTATATCTTTGATGTAATATAGGATGCCCAAGATCTTAAAATACAATTTAGATTGTAGTAGTCTTAGACTCATAACTGCATTTGAATCAACAATGTTAATATTTTTATATATTTCTTGATGGTGCTACATACTTTGTTGGTAGTAATTATCAATCCACTGTTATCTACTCAGATGAAGTCAGTCACAATGTTACAATTTTAAGACCTTAGAGTGGATTAAGAAAAGAAACCTTGTATAGGGTTTACACAAGAGAACTCAATAGAGAACTCTGTACAAGATTGTTTATCTTATATATTAATACCTAATGGTCTGTGTGAACTACTTCTAGCCTACTCTAAATGACCATATATATACCATAAGGTCAACACATGTTGTACATGTTGTATAACGTCATTCTTCCAGAACCTTCTATCTCCTTCCATGCATCTTGTGACTTATGACTATGTCATCTGCTGTGATCTGCTATGTGATAGCATGATCTTGTCACTTTAACTCTAATCTTAGTTTTTCAAAATAGAAAAATGAATAGAAAAATGAAAATAAATCAAAAAGAAAATGAAAATAAGAAAGAAAAGTTAAGTTTATCATCTTTGATCTTGACAACAAGCAAGTAAAGCTCTCAGTAGGCTATCAATGTAAGAATTACAAGAGAACTCAACAAGAAGTCTCTGCTGAATTGCTATTCTATTTATATAAGTTACATATGGTCTATACTACAAATAATTACTCCTGCCCTAATATCTATATGTTGTCTATAAGTACACTATATATATACTATGAGATAGCTATACAGTTAACACATTCCTTGACATCATCCATCTAGATCGCTTCAGCTTGCTCTAGTCCATTCTAGACTTTATGACATCACATCATGTGACATGTTATGTAACCACAATATCACATGTCTTTTCATTATTAATAAGAAAAAGAAATTCAAAAGAAAAGAAATATAAAATCAAGAAAAATAGATAAAAGAAAAAGAAAAATGTCAGTCCTTATGTATATCATAACACCTAGCTACCAATAATTCCTCATCACCAACTTCATTGTCTTCCACTTTTCTCTATATCCAGCCACTAGTACATTATAGTGCAACTGGATTATTTCTACTCTCAATTTCTCATCCTTTGGTACATATACCTTTCTCTCCTTTAGTATTAAATCTCTTTCCAGCTGCCACTCTTCTTCTCTTACTGCCTTTATCCCTGCTTTCTTTATCTCCTCTACTATTCTAACTATCTCCTCATCTTTACCCCTTATCTTTTTTATCTTTTCTACTATATCTACCTTAGGCCCTTCTATTATTACTTCATATAAATTATGCAACCAACAGTCTTTAATAAATACTTAGTTATCATTATCTTTTTTATGCCTACTTTCCAATCCAGTCTCCTACTTAGCCCGTCTGCCTTTTTCATTTTTGTCTCCAGTATATGCTTTAAGGTGAAGTCAAATCTAGTCAAATACAAAACCCAGCAAGCTTGTCTCCAATTCAACTTTTGTGCTCTCATGAAGTACTTTAAATTCTTGTGGTTGGTCCAGACCTCAAATTTGTACTTTGCACCTTCTAGTAAGTGCCTCCAATTTTCCAACCCTCTTATTATCACCAGCATCTTCTTATCATGAATCTTGTAATTTCTCTCTGTCTCATTGAGAGATTTTGAGAGAAATACTACTAGTCTCCATTTCCCATTCTCACACTTCATAGATAACACCCCTCCCATAGCATAATCTGATGTATCTACTTTCATCCTCATTTTTTTATCTAGATCTGGTGCTGCTAGCACTGGTTCCTTTGTGAATTTTTCTTTCAATTCCCCAAATGCCTTTTCCTACTTCTCTGTCCAATTCCACTTCTAATCTTTCTTGACCATATCATGCAATGGTCTGGCTATAGCTGTAAAGTTTTAGATAAACCAGCAATAGTAGTTTGCCAAACCCAAAAACTTTTGCACATCTTTGACACACTTTGGTGTCAGCCAATCTATTACTCCCTTTATCTTATTCTCTTCCATCTTTATACTCTCCAGTCCTATTACTACTTCTAGAAATCCCACTTCTTTCACCTTCTACTTATACTTCTCCAGTTTCACATACAGATCATTTTCTGTCAACCTCCTAACTACTTCTTCTACCAACTTATTATGTCCTTCTTCTCCCTCTGTCCCAATTATCACATTATCAATAAAACTCATTATCTTCCCAATGTTGATAAGATTCTATAAGATCTCATTCATCATGGTCTGAAACATTGCTGGTGAGTTTGTTAGGCCAAAAAACATCACTATTGGTTTGAACAACCCTTTTGGGGTAGTGAACACTACCTTCTACTCATCTCCCTCCTTTATTCTCATGTTATTGTATCTCCACCTTAGGTCCATTTTTGTAAACATCTTTTTAGTACCTATGTTCTCTATTATGTCCAAAATTAATGGCAAAGGGTAGTTATTCTTGATGGTCCATTTGTTAAGATACCTATAATCTTGTACTATCCTCTTTTTTCCATTCTTCTTTCCTACAAAGAACACTGGTGCCATTTGAGGCAACTTTGAGGGTCTGATATATCCTTTTCTTAATTGTTTCGATATAAACTTGTACACCTCTTCTCTCTCTTCTCTTGACAATGGGTAAACTTTTCCCTTTCTTGGTACAAATCTCTTCTTCATGTCTATAGCATAATCTCATAACTTTCTAGTGGGCATCCATTCACTTACTTTTTTGCCAAACACCTGAATCCACTTGTAGAATCTTTCTGGTACTAACTTCTTTACTTCTGCTTCTAACTTCGCCACCTCTTCTTATTCATCCCAAATCTCACATTTCTCTGCTATCTTCCATACTTCCATCTTTTTTGGTTTCTTTTCTTTTTTCTTTCTCTTTCTTCTTGTTTCTTTCTCTGTTCTTTTTTTATTTCTTCCTCCTTTTGTTTCTGTCATCCCGACTTTCCCTGCTTTGGTCTACACTGCCTTCCACATTTCTCTAGACATCTTGTCATCTTCACTTTTTCAGTTCTCTAATCAATTTCAGGATTGTGGTGTGCTAGCCACAGCATCCCTAAGATCACATTTCACTTTTGACCTCCCATTACGTCTATCTCTGTCTTTTTTCTATGTTCTTGATAGTAAATATTTACCTTTACTATATGTTCTATCAGCTCTTTCTTATTCAATGTTTCATCCACATTTCTTACATAAATGAGTCTTTTTATCCTTTTCAATTTGAATCTCTGTTTCCTTGCAAATTCTAAGCTCATTACCAGTCCTGTTGCTCCACTATCTAACAACACCTCCACTGTTACTTCTCTTAATTTTCCCCATTATTCAGGTTACAGTGGGATGTATTGTCTATTACTCTATAGAGTACTATGTACCTATTGTTGAGACTTAATTGAGAAGTATTAAGTCTTGCTTCTATTTAAATTATTTTGTTCCTCATCCTCATTACCTCTATATTCTAATCTCCTTTCTTCTCCAATTCTGTTTTATTCTCTCCTGTTCCTACAATTTCTTGCTAAATGTTCAAATTCTCCACAATTATAACAATTTCTATTCTCTCTCCTATCCATGTCCATTGCATATGGGTTTTGTTGAACCCCTTCTATTCTCTGTTGAAGGCACACTATTATTACACTTGTTTTCTTTACTCCCTCTATCAGAGCAGGCCCTGTTGGCATCTATTGTTGAGGTGTTTCTTGCCTCCTTGACCATACTTGAGACTGTAGCAGTTGCCATTGTGCCTCCTGTTGTCTAGGAGTTAATGCTCCCTGTTCCCACTTTCCCCTCAATCTGTTTTCTTTTCTCCTACTTTTTCTCCAGTGTCTGTCCAAATTAGTAGCATGTTTGTACCACTGTTTAATACTTGTTGGAGGCCTTTCTGCCTCCATTAACTTTCTTCTTATTACCCCATTCATTTTCCTCTTGAATTCCTCTACTAAGAGTCTTCTCTCATATCCACTTTCCCTTACTGCTCTTTTAAACTCCTACACAAATTCTTCCATCATTCTTCCTCCTTGCTCTATCTTCTTCAGTTCTGCCACCTTTACCACCTCTTCATCCCCTTCTCTGAACTCCCTTCTTATTGCCACCAAAAATTCTCCTACTGATTCGTATTTTACCCCTTCTGCTTCTAAATCTTCTAACATATTTTTTTCCATACATCTACTGTCCCTCCCTGTATATATGACAAAATCCACTGTATTTGTTTCTCTACTGTAACTTCTCTCATCTTCATTCTCAGATATAACTTGCATGTTGTGACAAATCCTCCTACTTTCTCTGCTTCTCCATTAAAGATTGATAGCTTGGCCACCTCCATATGGAATTCTGCATTGGACTTCTCTGCCCCTCTTCCTGCTCCTGCTCCTGCTCCTGCTACAATCAGAACTTGTATCTATGCCTGCATTACCACCAATTGCTCTTGCTATTACCTGATGATTGTATATAAGTCATATTGACTCATAGTGTGATAAGAAGGGAGAGAGTTGATTGATGATGGTGGTGATGGTGGTGGTATGAGAGGAGATAACATGTATAGAGGAAGCACAGAATCTGTACTAGTCTTGCCTTCCAATTCATACTCTGATGAAGAAATCTCTGTAGGTGCTAGTAGGCCCTCTTCTTGTCCTATCTTACACCATCTACTAGCTACTTTCTTTAACTAAGAATTTATATTATAATTTTGGTCTAAGAAGACTGTTCTAATCTTAGCAGTATTTTAAGAATGACTACCGTTCCTCTGCATAGATAGATTATAAGGGGATCTGTAGCATAAGGCTGATACTTGAAAGACTGGCTAGCACATCCACACAAGGTAATATGTCTGAGATACACCAGTAGGCTTTAGTACATACAAATGGCTAGGCTTCTCCTGCCTAACTAGTATATCTCTTAAGCCTAGGGTTTGGCTATATCTTCTTGATTAAAGAGTAGTGTTGCTCTTTGGTTGAGGATGAATAAAGAGTAAAGGAAAGAGGGCTTAGTGTTGAGCAGTCTTTGGAATGGGTATTGAATTCTAATATTATAATCTCAAGACCTTAGAGTGGGTCAAGAAAAGAAACCTTGTATAGGGTTTATACAAGAGAACTCAATAGAGAACTCTATATAGGAGTGTCTACCTTATATACTACAACTCCATGGTCCATGCTAACTACTTCTAGCCTACCCTAAATAGCCATGTGTTTGCTATATGTTAAATATATAGTATGATATTATCCTTCCAGAACCTTCTATACTTTTCCATGTGACTTGTGAATGTGTGACAGTGACTTTGTCATGTGATTTGTGTGTGACAGTGTGACAGTGATGTCATGTTAATCCTAACCCTAAGTCCTCAATGAAAAAAAAGGAATAACAAATGAGAAAAGAAAAAATAAAATAGTTAGAGTCCACTGTCTTGAACTCTGATACACAATGTTTGAGTTAATATCTTTGAGTAATCTGTTAATGCTAGCTATATGTTTATTTGATATAGCCATAAATCTTTCTGAGTTGTTTGAACTCATTGAAACAATGATTTGTTTACTTAAAGGATCTTAAGTTGTTATCTTAAACTTAGACTTCTTCTCTTTCAATTTATTTAGAACTTTGTGAACTTCTTCAATCTTCTTGGCTAACAGATTCAGGAAGTTCTCTTTGATATTTTATATATAATCAACCACTTTGAGTAGAAGTAGGTAAGAAAGTTGTTTTTTCTTTGTAAAACTTTGATTTTTCCAGAACTTTTTTGCTTAGCCTTAGAGAGATTAGGAAAGGAATTCTGGATATATTGACTTGTTTACCAGTATTTGAAGACTCTTGATTGGTGTTTAACTTGTTTTTAGGGATTTTTGACTTGAATTGCAATACAACACATTGTCTAAAGGATTTGTTGTCTTTGTAAGCAGTCAGTTTATCCCACCTTGATTCATAAATAGAAGAGATGAAATTCCAAGTAATGAAAACAAATTCTACAATTTGTAGTGTATCTTCAACAGTTTTGTCTTCAAGTTTTCACTGTCTAGTAAAAGCTGCCATCCTATAAAGTGAACAAGTGATATTCTTGGTATTGCCTTCCAAATATTCATTAATTCCAAAAATGGAAATAGGGCAAAACTTACTATCCCACAGTTTGGTTGACAGAATACAGAATAGTAGAAGGTTCAAGACTTTGAGGTTCACACATGTTGTTGGTAACCATACCATAAGGTTCTGGAATGTTTTCAATTGCTGTGGCCTCATTAGCAGTGTTAGTTTCCCCTACCTTTGGGGTCACATAGAACAAGGCAGGTTCTTCAGATTTGCTAATTTCAATTTGATCAGCCCAAGTTGGGTTGTTAGAAAGAGCTTGAATGTGCTCTGCGCATGC
>Ga0157363_1006739_pt1 | contig 10844 bp, 8 predicted proteins | sample AttsexASBM1_FD_111477 | JGI IMG/M metagenome (GOLD analysis project Ga0157363, IMG submission 111477) | Fungus gardens microbial communities from leaf cutter ant in Ribeirão Preto, State of São Paulo, Brazil - Atta sexdens ASBM1 | ecosystem: Host-associated > Fungi > Mycelium > Unclassified ...
ATAATTAATGTACTTTTTTTACTTTTTAATAATGATAATGTTTTTAATAATTTATAATATTTTGTAAATTATGAAATTCTCTCTCCTTTCTCTCTCTCTCTCTCTCTCTCTCTCTCTCTCTCTATCTATCTATCTCGAAATGGAATATCTAACATTTCGTAACTTACGAACTATTACTTGTCATTATTATTTAAAGGTACCTTCCACTCGCCACGCTCATGGAATCATTTCATCCTTGTTGCTTGTCAAATGTTAAACAAAGGCAAATAATGCTTGCGAGCATTGAGAGCATTATCAAATGGAATTCACCTTAAAATGTAGATGCGTCGTATCAAAAGACAATTTCACCAAGCATGTTAATTTAACTATGTGAAGTGAGATGCGTGTACGTATCTTGATGTGTGAGACACGCACTTGCTGTACATGCCATCGAATTAAGCACCGACGTGAAGCGTAATTCGCTTAGTTTCCCTTTCGAAACGACCCGTCGGTTTCGGCTACGTCGAAAACCGCGTTATTATCTTGCCTCACAAAGGGCACGGTCGTAACTTCACGGAGTAACTGTATCCTCACGTGCGCGTATTACATTCGCATCGCACACACGGATGAAGGGCTTTTAGCAACAAAGAGCAATCTGTGATCGTTATTGACTGCCTACGTGAATGTGCGCTTCGTTTGAAATTTCCCCTCCTGTCGACGTCGACGAACTACAAATACTGTACCGCGTTGCAGGCGGTACGTATTTCATTGTTTTCGAAATACGAACTGTTCAATTGATAACATCAAAAAAAAAATCACTCTGCAATGAAACATATTCTGTTGTGTATACTACCTTAATCTACATGATGCAACGGTAATAGACTCCTCTCAAGAGAATATTCTTTGTGATTTCGTATATCATTGTTTCTTTTTTTAAATTAAACACAATTGTTTTTTTTTCTTTGATATCTGCTATTTTTTATTGCCTTTCTGTAAAGTTAGTGCCACGCTACCACGCGGCATCTAATTCCACTTGCAAATGACCGTCGCCAACAAAGTTTGTTCATGGTTTCGTGTGTACTTCCCGCGACCCCGATATCGATCTTGTAACTCACGGCTACACCTTAGGGAACCTTGGGAAACCACCGTCGGAATAACATCTTTGTACCTCCCGGGAACGTCACTCGATGTCACAAACAATGACTTTCTAACTCGTCCAGGATGGTGCGGGATGCGCGCACGGTCTCTACATAGTTGCCAATACCTCTGGACACCTCCTCAGGACAAAGTTAGCTACACGACCCTCGGCCCTCCATAGATGGACAATGGGTTCCCTTCCTCTTGGTCATTATGAAGTGAGCTCGCCTCCAACGATGGCTAAATCTAATCCGACACTCGTACTGGAGAACCGTCCATCACGAAGGGTTAGATCAAGTTAGAACGATTGCCAAGATTAAAGGAGATATGACGTTATCTAAATTAGATTGCAAAATCGAGAGTTCTTAGAGATTCCGAATTTAGATTCTTTCTTGTTTCAGTTTGTATATTAAAAATTTAAATAATAGGACTCTCAAAATTCAAAATAATAATAAAATATTGATGTGAGAGCATTAATACAGTGCGGTAATTGATGCACAATTCATATTATCAATAAATCTACAATGTGTATACAAATTTCTTCAACATTTCGATTTCCTTTAAACTATCATTAGCAATGTTGTGAAATTTACCATCGATGTCTTTAAATATTTATGGTTCGCAAATGTTGGAAATAAATTCTATATTACTATCCAGATATAAATCAAAGCATTGTACATTTAACTTTGGACTACAGAACAATGGAATATTTGGACTCAAAGTGAAAAATTTTTGAATAATTGTGTAATTTACCTGTACGATTGAGGCAATGAGGTTCTAAATATAGACAAAAAAACTTTGAATCTTCTTCTACTAATTGTCGTGAAGCAGAAGTTCACTTGTATTCTTCAAATGGAATACTATAAAATTTAGATTTAATTTTCATAGTTGAAATTAATGAAGAGAGTTATTTGATCGAGAACAACACAATTTTATTTTATAAATTGTTACAAATGATAAAAGCAGTAATTTTTTAAACGTAGTCGATGTGTCATTTACTTAGGCCAACGTTGTTCGATAGAGTTTAATTAAAAAAATTTTCTGTCCCTATTCATACAGGGAATCGTCTGGTCGGGTTTACCTGATCGAGCCTTAAGATACCTAGATTAATTCACGGTGAAGGCAGCGGAAAGCTAAGACGAGGTAAGATTTCAGTCGATCGTATGTGGTAATGCAAACAGGTGCACGCAGGAAATATACTTGGTGCTTCGATAAGACCCAATAACGACACGCAACATAATCCTGATTGGCAGAGTGCTTGTAACGCGACACCATTACCACTACCAGGTCCCATGAGCACCTTGAATGAGTTTTCTTTTTTCTTTGACCACGAGACGCTTTTGCGGTACGTTCTCCTTTTTTGCGGTTTCGTTCTGCGGGTACAGCCCTTCGATCCCAACAGAGAGCCAAATTTCATTACATTTGCTCTGCCGACGCGATAGTATCGAATTAACACTACGGCGCTCGTCTATTTGCCGGCGGCAAACCGATCCAGAGCAATTAGAGTGATTCGCCTATGGAGATGGGAAAGACGATCCTCATCGAATCCTCATCGAGCTTTCACGATTCTGCATGCGTATTGTCCGACCGATTGGCATAGGTGTAATGACACAAACGTTAATTAACATTGGACTCACAAGTGATCAGGATATTCAAGTAGATTGCGAGGGAGGAAGAGAAAAGTTAGTTAATGGTAAACTAGAGAAAAGGAAGGAAATTGTATCATGCGAAAATTACATTTAACGACTGAGAGTAACGACGAAATGAGAAAATTTGACGGGGGTGTTTTGCGGCATACACAGCATTAAGTAATTAACGTCGCTGTCGTAAATAACGCATTATTTGCATGTACGTGGGTATACCCGCGCAACAAACGAGACGCGGTCGCAGTCATAAATAACAAATTCAACATATTACAATACGTATGACGTGCAGACTAGCATAAATTTATATTTGATTCGTTCGCTCTCATATGCACCTGCGTTCGCAATCTATTGCATCAGTCGACGGGAATGTACTTTTGGACTCTAGTGTACGCCCTCGGCCTTGGTAGCCGTATTAATTACAACCCACTACTTCGCATTGAGATTAATGACATCGGTTTTGTATTTTATACGGGGATGGGTTTATTGGCGATGTGCGGTGCCCCGTTAGATGGGCGCGTAAATGCGGCCGGTGCTAATTGGTACAGACGATCTCGCAACAACGGCAACGAGCCTGTATTTCTCTTCTTGCAGACAAAAGAACCATCGGAAATTCACCGAGTACCGCTAAAATATTGAATGGTTGCCAAGATAACTGGCCCACGTCTCACTAACCGCGATTTCTCGCTTCATTTGCCACTCTATTGAAGTCATCGATTATGCATCGAGCACGCCCCAGAAACGGCAGATTATCGATGCAGCTTTTATTAAACAAGTTTCGTTCGCGTTTAAAGAACGATACTTATCGTATCCCAATCAATCGCAAAATATTTGTAAGGAGTTATACGCGATTGGAAAATAAACGATCAAAATTATAAATTCTACGGCTCAGATACGCGAGTCGAGAGACATGAAACTGGAAGTGTGTGAACGAGTTTTTAATTTCCCGTTTACTCATCGTCATTGCGAACTTCCATATCGCACATGGAGAAATGAGAATAGTAATCTGATCTACCGCGGTTGGTCTACAAATTAATTCTATCGGACACGAAGCTATTTACGTTCGACATCTAATTGAGTTATGTGGCACGTAAATTGCAAATAAAATGTATGCAGAGGAGGGAAAGGATCAATCTATTTCGATATAGGAAGATTATTGTGTCCCCTCCTTTCCCCCGTAATATTCGTGGTCGGATTAACGATGCGAGGCATAAGTTTTCATTTGCGGGTCAGCAAACGTTAACGAAGTCCCCGACGATAAATTTCACCAGAGCTTTTCCTCGAATAATCCCCTCGCCGGGGTTAAGCTCAGGGAAAACTTCATGAGAGCGCTGGGCTCTTCACGTGAATTAAGACGAATCTGCCTTCACCGGTCACCTCCATCGCCTTCTCCGATACGTGAACGTCCGGTGAGAACGATTTCGAAATTAAAGTCGGATTCGGCTTACCAAGAAAGTAACCGCGGTACCAAGAAAGAAACTTTACGGCAAATCATTCAATTGCTCACAATCTCAAAGAACAAATCTGTCTGGACGTTCCATAATACATTTATTTATCAGAATTTATTTAACAGATATAACGATTATTTTTTTCCCAGTTTAGTTAAAAATAACTATAAAACTATCTATGTCTGCAACCCAAATTTAATCACGAATTAATTGTACAAAATTTCGGACTTATATAAAGTTTCCTCGATAGTCAATTCAATTAAAAATTTTAATCTATTGTAAATTAATTCTATTGGTTCTTTTTTTTTATTTTTTTTACAAATGCGAGTCGAAATGAAAAGCATTCCCATCTCTCGTAATATTTTTTCATGAAACTCAGAGCAAGCATTTTACGCGAATCACACACATGTGCATACGTACACATCCGTATGCACACGGTCGTGTTTCGCGTAATACGTGCTCTTCAGCGTCTCATAGCTTCTCTGCCAATTATACGCTCTGCTCTTGACTCTATGGCGTGCCTCGTAATAAACGGCCGACCATGTTACATTATAGGAGTCGGGCGTCCAGCATTCCGTGATATTGTGCAAGGGCAGCGGCGAGAGGACGGGGCGAGCTCGCCCTGTCGTCGAGGGGAAAAGGGATGACCCTGGATGTGGTCGACATTAATGGCTACGTTCATCCCCATGGCATAAATGCGACCGTATCGTCACAATGCCGGCTCGTTGTACAGTGCAGAGTATACTGCCATGCGCGCATGTTGCACCAGTTTATTATGTATGCGGGGCATCATCAGCACCGCTACTTATGATATTACGGCGATTTACGTACTACGTGTAACTAGGCGCAACGACGTTTTTATTGTTCCGATCAACTTCTAACAGTAGGTTTGTACAATTGGCCGCGCGAGCTATTTCCGCCATCTTGATAATCGAGATTATCAAGGTGGCGTAACTCATACACTGAAAAAAAACTTTGATAACTACCAAATGTATTTTGTTTTAACATATTACAATGTTTAAAAAGTATTATATTGATATTGAACAAAATACTGAACATAATAAGTAAGAATATTAAAGCCTAAAAGGTCGAAGCTGGATCTTTAATGTTTAAATAATTTATAATATGAATTTTATATTTATATATATATATATATATAGAGAGAGAGAGAGAGAGAGAGCGAGAGAGAGCGAGAGAGAGAGAGAGAGAGAGAGTATTATATATATTAGGTATGGGAAAAAATTCGTGGCGTTTTTCCCGTTAGATGGCATTAAAAAACGCCATGAACGTTTTCCCATACCTATATATATATATATATATATATATACACATATATATATATAATACTCTCTATATATGTATATAATAATAGTTACCAATTTTTTTTTCTAATCATTTGATAACAATTAGAAAAGTGAAATAATATTTGAAAAAATAAAGCCAGCGTTTAGTTTATTTTGATTATATTAATAAAACATTTAATAAAAATTGTTTCACCAAAGCTTTAGTAATCGTCTAGACTTGATTATTGCCAAATTTTTTTCAGTGCACTTGAAATACATGACTCGTTATCATAACAGGAAAAAAGTTCAATCAATTGTATAAAAGTTTCAATCAATTCTATAAAAGTTTAATCAATTGTATCACAAATCCTGTAAATTTTGAAATCTGATAATTTTTCCATAGACATTTCTTTTGGAAATAATTCGTAATACAAATCGATAGATTTACATGCGATTCATTGAGATACAAGGCAATATAACATTACATAATTGAGCGTTGTCGAGAAAATGTCGCACAGAAGGATATGATAATTTTTAAGGAGGAACAAATAAATTGAAACAAATTACACCCTCTCGAGATCCGTCTGATTGCTTTACAAATCCAACAGCCGTCGACATTCGTGACACCGACAGTTGTAGATTTATGCATGCATTTGTATGAATGCCATATATCTACATGTCAGGTCGTCATTGGCAACAGCGGATCGTTCGCAGTTTGCTGTAGGAAGCAAATCAATTATCGTGTCGCGCGCATAGTTTCTTTAATTAATCGGCCACATTGAGCCACAATTCCTTTATAAATTAGTCAGATTTGCAATTTTATTTCAACATCAAACGCGCGCGAATATGAGGCAATCATTATGCACCCTTTTCAGTGAGAAACGGCGTATTAATTTATATAATTATAATTATTCCCATTGATGGAAGATTTCGCGTTGATTATTGTGCCAGGAAAGATAATGATCGCACCCACCAAAAAATGTCCAATAATCATGTATAATCGTGTTCTGTCGTGATGACGTGCAACGGTATCGCATATTTCCTGGACGAGGGACGTTGCTATATTAAATTACGCTAATGGCACAACGTATTATTCTCATACACTGCACCGGTTTGATCCTCGTTACTATGTACGTACCACCGGATGAAATTCCCCGCGCTCGTCACAGTCTGATTCCTCGGATAAAACTCGACGTCGCTGTCCGGCGAAAATGAAAAAAGATTCATCTACATGGCGAGTATTACGCGTGTTTGGTTGCGGGAAACCGCAGGCACGGAAAGGACTGCCAAAATTATTATTATGCACTTTTATGTGAGCAAATATCATGAGAATAATAAAAGAAATGTGTGAAATAATATTCAATGAGTTGCGCGATACGTGCAGATTTCACGATGCATATTCTGAACATTCTCTTAATGTCTTCTCTTGAAAATGAATATGAAATTTTAATGAATGTACTTCGTTAAAAATTGAGGAGGCTCGGGAGATATCGATCGGTAAATCACTTAAGAACTCATAAAGGATGCTTTATGAGAAGGAGGCTTGAGAAAGATGCGTCATCACAGTGCGAGATCGTTTATTATAACGTTATCATTTTTTATGATTGCTACGTAGGCGTTGCTTGATGTGCACTTGCGTTATGAAAAACACTATGCTCGTTGCGTGACTAATTACAGGGCCAAGAGCTTTCGAAAATATCGTGATGCAGTTTTGGATTCGACCGGCTCATATTCCGTTCGTTCACCTTTGGTGGACGGACTTTCTCCTCTTTGTTACTGTCTGTCGCTGCCTGTCGTTATGCGATGAGATCTATAGAGATAAGATCTTCGGTGCCATTTTGGTACGGATGCACCTGCAACCGGTGTGCAATTCGCGCTTCGGTACTTTCGTCCCACTATCGCATATCTTATTTATCATTTCATTTGCGGCACTGTCGCGGTGAAGAGTGTGCAATTAAATTCTTGTACCGTGAAACGCGACAAGATAACGTTTAAATACGAATTTAATAAGCGCCAATTTAAGGGATTAATTTGCATTTCTTATTTCATGATCTCGAAAAACTTTTCGTACACCGTAGCTATACACGACAATAATTCTGACTTTTATCTAAAATAACATAAATTATAAAGAGATATTTAAAAATTTGTAATTATTGAAACTTTTGGTGAGAGAGAAAGAGACGTTTGAAGTTAAATTTATAGTGGATCGAAACAAAATCGCGATATAACTAATCTTAATTATAGCAAGAATATTATATATGTCATTTCTTGGTGATCGAGAATATTATAGATTACAGATTAGTCGTGAAATCATGGGGGAGTGTTATTTGGACTGATTATATCTGTAGCCAAAGTTGCGAAACCATTGCGTCTGAGAATACACAACGATTCAACACGTATACGTATGTCAACCGATACATGGAGAACGTAATCGCCCTGCTATAACAAAGTGATTCTATTATGGTATAATGCAGGACAATAAGCAGTATCGCTATACATCGGATATTCTCGGAATATCTCGCATAAAGGAGGCTGCGCCTGAATGAGTATTTGCGCGAGTCTGGTATACAATTCCGAAATGGGGAGTAGCTTATATGACCATCATACATTTTCGTTTATACTCAAGTTTTTATCATCAGCAATTTCTCAAAATGATTGTCTGGGAAAAGCATCTTGATTCAACAAATCGCAGCTAATTCCTTTGAATCATGATATCTCAGTTATACAAAATTACAAATTTAATTGTATTTAATTGTACATCGAATTTTACTTTTTGCAATTTTTAATATTAATACACTAATTTTTAATGCAATAGTCCTTTTTTACTTTTATTTATATTTTTACGTTCATTAAATCTATCGAATATGAAATTTACAAAAACCAATTTTATCAAAATGATAGTATCAAAGAGTGACAACATATTCCTGATTTGACATTCATTGATGCGAAGCAATTTTATATACATTTTACACGGTTACTCTGTTGTTAGTTTTGTACATCAATGCATCACAGATTTGAGAATTGGCAGCTCTCTCTCTATTGGAATATATATTATATATAAAATTCCAATAATATATATATTGGGAAATCGTACACGTCGTTCATCCTACACTGATGAATTATCTACAATACGCGCCAGACGTGTCTACGGACAAGGGTTGGTTTTTCTAGTTGTCGAAGAAACTTGGGAAATGAAACGAAGAGAAGACAAGCGACGTTTCCGTTGCGCGACAAAGCAAAGCATTCGGCTTAATGTAAAAACGTGAAGAACAATGTCGCTTATGTTTCGAGGAGATTGAAACGTCCAATTAACGCTGGAAAAGACGGGAATTGAGATGATTCGTAGAAGAACCATTACCCGTCCCATCTCTAAAAAGGTAGATAAGAACTGCCTTCCAAACAATAACAGAAGAAAAACACTTGCATTATTAATATCGATTTGTCTATAAACGTAGAGAAAATCTGTTTCTTCAATATTATTAACGCCACAACGTGATAAAAGATATTTATATTTATATTGAAATGTACATTTGACGCTAAAATATTAACTACAGCCAGGGGACACAAAAGCGTTATCAACAATTCTTTGAAAAAAACAGAGTATATTAAACGTTCTTTGAAAGAAACAGAGTATATTAAATTCAAGTTATATTTTAAGTATATACCATAATATAATACTCTTGTATCATTTATTGTACGCAACAAAAACGCAAAATATAATATCCCCTACAGCACGAAATATTGCAGCAAATTTCAATAGCGCAATATTACAAAAATTGCAGCAATGTTGCTGCAATATTAAAATTTTAATATTTTATTGGAAATATTATAACAAAACATTCTAATTTTAATATTTTATAAAAAAATATTGCAATTTATTGTTGCAATATTACAATACAGTAAATAAATACACGGCCATAAGAGGAATACGCTTCTCATAAAAGGAGAAACCGTCTAGGAGTCTTATATAAAAAGAAGAACGTAATATTTTTCTAAATATTGCAGCAATATTACAGCATTTTATTATTACGGACATAGGAATATTGCTACAATATTGCAGTAATATTTTATGAGATAATCTTTTATTAATATCTTCAAGATAATATTGCTGCAATATTTCGTATTGTAGACAATGAATTCTAAAGTTTTATATATTCAAATATTTTTCTTATTTCATGTAATTTTTTTCTTCTCTTAAAGACATAACATAAAAAAATAGCAATATTAGTGAAACGTATTATAATTACGGATTTCAATTTACCATTAGGGAATTCTACAGATGCTGGCGCCTATTATTGATGCTATTATTGATATTGCGATCGTGATATTTCCGTCTTAGCCACGCATCATCAAGGAGATTGCCCGTACACGCACCCACGTCGAACATTACTCTAGCCAACAAAGAAGAAAAGATTGCCATATGGACACTTACGATCACAAGGCACGTCATGCATCTCGAGGATTCTATTATAAAAACAGCTGTATTCGGATGAGTCGTTATTCTTCTCTTGCGGAAGGATCTTCATAAAAATTGGCGAGACCGATTGCCGTGTATAATCCCTTCTGGATTCAATGAAAGCTACTTTGTCCGAACAATTGTGGATATCGTGGGAGTAAGATCGCGACGCGACATTTACCTTGCAAATGTAAAGATTACACCGTTTCATGTCCATTTCATGTACAAGAACCTTCTTTTTAAGTGCGCTTTCTTCAGACAAATAATATTATATCTTGGAATCTCATCGGTGTGCAAACACTGGTTTGCATTCAAAGTCATAAGCAAGAACGATGACGTAAGCATCACAAAATGGAAATTCTCAGATGAATTTTGTTCCTCGGGCCTCTTACGTAAAACCAAGAACACCGTACCGAGACGAACGACGGGCTGTGCAGGAGCCGGCGAAAAGGTCGTGGCCATCATGGAAGGTGGTTGTTTTGTCTGTAGGTTCGAGCCAAGAGGCGTCTGGTTCTGGTCCTCGCGATGATGGTGGCAGTGGTGGTGTCCGCGGCAGCGGCAGCGATGGAGGGGAGAAACGTGCTGGTAAGGGGGCACTTACGTGCCCCGACACAAGACCGGTCGTGGTCGAAGACGAAGTCACCGACTGGGATCGAGGTCACGGCTGCACAGGCTCCCGGTTATGTAACACGAAGAGCACGACTGTGGTTGCCATGGCTGCGGGCGAATGCGGCGATGCACGAGAGCTGGCCACGGTCCCATGAACCGCATCGCGTGTCTCGGTTTGCTCAGCTGTAAACGGCGAAAAATATTGGCTCGAAGGAAACATCGCCGCTCATGTTTTAGCGATAAATTAATTTTCGTAAGTAATTATCGCACACTTCTTACTCTCAGTTCC